>WSSedB1CaDRAFT_10000564_pt1 | contig 15704 bp, 18 predicted proteins | sample WetSurSB1Cattail_FD_9460 | JGI IMG/M metagenome (IMG submission 9460)
TCACTCACGCGGCGTTGCTCCGTCAGACTTTCGTCCATTGCGGAAGATTCCCCACTGCTGCCTCCCGTAGGAGTTTGGGCCGTGTCTCAGTCCCAATGTGGCCGTCCATCCTCTCAGACCGGCTACTGATCGTCGCCTTGGTGGGCCATTACCCCGCCAACTAGCTAATCAGACGCAGACCCATCTTTTAGTGATCGCTTATAAATAGAGGCCATCTTTAGTCACTTCCTCATGTGAGAAAGTGACATCATTCGGTATTAGCACCGCTTTCGCGATGTTGTCCCCATCTAAAAGGCAGGTTGTCTACGCGTTACTCACCCGTTTGCCACTAAATTTAAAACTACCACTCAGTCATCTTCTAAAGTGTTTTCACTTTACTAATGCGTGGTGACTTCGTCACCGCTTGGCTATCCACTTTGTTTGAGAAAACTCAGTGGTAGTTTTAAATTCCGTTCGACTTGCATGTGTTAAGCACGCCGCCAGCGTTCGTCCTGAGCCAGGATCAAACTCTCCAATAAAGTTATTAGAGAACCTATTTGGCTCAATATTTCAAAAATCATTTGTTATTCAATTGCTCGCTTGCGCTCACAATTAAGAAATTGATGTGAATTTGATTTCTCAAATTCTTTTGTTTAAACAGTATCCGCTGTTACTTGCTTGCGCTTGTAACGAAACGATTCACACACAGCTTACGCTGTGGCTTTCTGTTTACGCACATCTGGCTTGAACCATGTTGGTACATAGTTCTTTCTACATTGTTTAGTTTTCAAAGAACACCGTGCTGACTACTTGAGTCAGCTTTTATATAATACCTCATCGAGAAGATTCTGTCAAGAACTTTTTCCGAGGCTTTCGAGTGCCTGCTGTAGAAGCTGCATTTCGAAGTGTGTTACTGCGTTCATCAGCAACTCGTATTATGATACAGTATCTTACAATGTTTGTCAATATTTTTTTGTTTTTTATGCAATGATATAAGATACGACTAAAAAATCATCATTTTACATGCACACGTTTGTCATTATAAAACAAAAAGCACTGCTTCATATAGTATTGGCAGCACTTCTCTTTTATTTTAGATATTCATACAATTTCCTTATCATTTTTTATTACTAAACATCCTCTGTCATGCAGTACTGTTTCCGCTATAGTTTCACTGCCTCCATCTTTTTGATACAAAAAGTAATACAAGCCCACGCACAAAAGTGCCAGAACTGCGGTAACTATATAGATTCCCTGAAAACCAATCGTTGGAAGCAATTCGCCCAACAAAAACGGTCCTACGCCAAGCCCAAGATCCAGCGCAATAAAATATGTAGCTGTCGCTACTCCCATACGATAATTTGGTGATAGCTTAACACATAATGCCTGTCCATTTGACATAAATGTGCCATAACCCAAACCAACAAAAACACCTGCCAACAAAAGTACAGCTCCTGAGTGTGCCTGACTTAAGACAAATAAACCAATAGCCAGCAAAACATATGATGGATACATCACAAAATGTTCTCCCTTGCGATCAAAAACAATTCCGGTAAATGGCCTTGATATCGTTATAACAAGGGCATAAACCACAAAGAAAAAAGTCCCCGCTTCAAGCAAATGAATTTCTTGTGCATAGGCCGCTAAAAAGCTTAATACACTTGAATAACAAAAACCCATAAAAAATCCCACAACAGCAATCGGAAAAACACGTTTCTCAATAAAATTATTAATGCAAAAGGATTTTAGTCTTGCTTTCTCTTTTACACTAAGCTCTATTTCCCTGACTTCTAAGAAAAATACAGCCCCCAGACAAAACAGCAATAAAGCCACACAACATTCAATAATAAAAGTAAAACTCATATAAGCATGAAGAAACATTCCAAGAAAAGGTCCTACAGCCGCAGCCAAACTTGTACTTAAGCCATAATAATTAATACCCTCTCCCCTGCGTGCTTCCGGTACGATATTTGAAATAATTGTACTTGTCGCTGTCGATGCAATACCATAACCAATCCCATTAAAGAAACGTACAGCATAAAGAATAGCTAAACTGCCTAACGAAAAATAAAATAATGTCGTGATAAAATAGAACAATATACCTGCATATAATGTTTTTTTTCGACCATACATCTCAATTGATCGCCCCACAAATAGCCGGGCAAGCAGTGTCCCTAAGATAAAAATTCCTGAAGCCAGTCCCGCCTCGCTCAGAGACGCTCCCAACGTATCCTTTGCTACAACAGTAATAATTACCATTAATAAATAATAAATAAGATAGATTAAAAAATTAACTATCGTATCCAATAAAAAATCTTTTGTCCATAATTTGGTTTTGCTCATGTTCTTTACCATCCTCATTTGTATTTTTCTACATTAAAGATTGTATACAACAGAGCCTTTTTTGTATAACAGAATAAAAAGATAGCTGCCATCGATAAAATGAATATCACTTTATCGATGGCAGCTTTATTTTTTCCTGTCATTCATTTTTTTGATTCAATTTCATAATATAATTAATGAAAATTTTCATCGCCCAATATTTTGGATTTTCTTTTTTATAGAGAAGATATACTTTCAAATTCAACGGTGTTTTAATTTTATAATAGCCGTTTTTAATACCAAGTGCATTCAGCAAACGTTCTGGCAAAAGAGCTGCCGCCCAATTTTGCTGACAGTAATAAATAACTGCATAGGGTGTCGATAGACGAGCCGAGACCGGAGGAAATTTCCCTGTCGGCTGGAAATATCGCTGTAATATCGCATTCATAAAATATTTAGGTGGATATTGTACCAACGGGAATTTCAGCATCATCTCTCTGCTCATCTTCTCTGGTAAATCGTTAATTCCCGGCGCATAATAAACAACATTATCACTGCGAAAACAAGTTTTAACATAGCCATTGAGATCAATATCTTTCAGTAAAAAGGTCGAACCGATATCAATTCGATCATCTTTTAAGTCCTGCAAAAGTTCTTCCTCTTCCATATCATACACATTAATAAAAATATTGGAGTTGTTCTTTTGAAAATAGACCACATGTTGATTCATTAGGACATCTCCTAATGTTGTCAAAATACCAATCTGCAAATCTACTGAACCTTCCCCCTGAAAATTTCGCACTTCATAAATGCTTTCCGACAAAGAATCCATGATATGAGTGACTCGTTCAAGAAATATTTTGCCTTCTGATGTCAAATCACTGCCACGGTTTGAACGCACAATAAGCTTCACACCAACCAGTTCCTCAAGCTTTTTCATTTGTGAACTGAACGCTGACTGCGTTATGTTCGCTTCCTTAGCTGCAAGCGTAAAATTCCGCACTTTTCCATAAATGATAAAGTTCTCCAGCTGTTGTATACTTGGCTTTTCTTCCATACAAAACCTCCATTGTCCCTGCGATATAAAACTCCTTCGGTTTAGCTAGTTTTAATTATATCGTAAGCCGGGGGCCAGCAAAACAAATCTATCCTGCACGGGTTATATCTTATTTTATAATTCAGCTGCATTTTCAGCAATAAGCTTAAACTTTTCTGCTCGTGACATCTTCTTAATCTGCCATTCGCGGCTTTGTGCTTCCTGCTTTGTTAAAAAACTTTCCGTATATCTAAGCTTCACGGGTATACGCATACGCGTATACTTGGCCCCTTTTTTCGCATTATGCGCGGCCAGACGCTTTTCCACATCATTTGTCCACCCTGTGTAGAGAGAACCATCTGCACATTCAACAATATAGGTATAGGCCAGCATTTTATTTTTTATCTTCGATCGTAATCTTTTGGATGACAATATCTTCTAATGGTTTATCCTGAAAGTCGCATTCTACCTTACCAATGGCTTTCACAATATCCATACCCTTTATAACCTTGCCAAATACCGCATGATGCCCATCAAGCCAAGGTGTTGCAGCCAATGTAATAAAGAACTGTGAACCGCCTGTATTAGGACCAGCATTTGCCATGGACAGTATACCTTCAGAACTATGCTTTAAATCCTTATTGAATTCATCCTTAATCGTATATCCAGGCCCCCCTGTACCCGTGCCATTCGGATCGCCCCCCTGAATCATGAAACCATCGATAACACGGTGAAAAATAAGTCCATCATAAAATCCCTTATCTACAAGATCGATAAAGTTCTTTGTTGTGTTTGGTGCCTTATCTTCAAATAATTCAACCTCAAATTTTCCCTTATTTGTTTCAAATACTGCAATATGATTTTGCACAGTAATCTCTCCTTTTTTTTCATTTTGAGCATTTGCTGCACCAAAACAGCCAGTTGTAATGACCATTAAAGTCAGCAAAATAAAAATAAAAGATTTCTTTTTCATAGAAACCCTCCCCTATTTTTTGAATTCGCGTGATTCTCCTGGGGTAATCGGTGCCCAGCAGGGGATCACTTTCCCGGTTGGAAAAAATTCCCATAGCCAACACGATGCATACCAATAAGCTGCTTCACATTTGTCCGACGGCAAAACTCCCTGGCTCCATCTTCAGCAAACTCTTCCAACCGCCCATCAAGCGGAAAAAACGCGACATCTGCCTCCAGCCCATCAAGACGCTTCATCTGCTTCATAAAGCCATTTTTCGCCAAGGAATTGTTTTCAGCCGTATCACCCTTCCAATGCCACCAATTAAAATCACCAGCATGAAAAATACGCCAGCCATTTTTTTCTACAAGAAAAGATGTTCCCGCATCTGTGGAGTCATACGAAGAAATCTTTATCTGATCATCTTTATAGCTGTCATATGTCTTCAGATAAACAATTTTTTCTATTGGAAGTTCACGGACACGCTTCGTTCGATGAATATCATAGCTCAAAAAATACCTTGTCGTACAATTTGCAAAGTCCTTAATACGTGGATCAAAGTGGTCAAAGTGTGCATGAGAAGCAAAAAAATAGACCTCTTCACAATCTTTGATCGTTTCTGCAATATTCCCCGCCGGGTCTTCATAAGCATCAAAAACCAAGGCACACGATTGCATTTTTACAATAAAGCCACTGTTGAGCAAGTATGTAATTTTCATAAACAAAACTCCTTATTCTTCGTCATGAAACATGATATATTATAGCATCTCAAACTTTTTCTGTCACGGGCACAATCGTAAATTTTTCGACATCAACAAGTCCCATATCTGTAAGCTTAAGTGCCGGAATAACCGGCAGGCTCAAAAATGCCAGTGTAAGAAACGGATCATAATGTTCATAGACACCAAGCTCATATGCTTCTTTCTTCAACAATGACAGCTTTTCCTCAACTACCTTGACACTTTCCTTTGACATAAGTCCCGCTATAGGCAAAGATAAAGCCCCAACAACCTTACCATCTGCAACAATCGTTATACCACCGCCGATTCGTTCGAGTTCCTCCGCCGCAAGAAAGATATCTTTATCATTTTCGCCTATTATAATAAGGTTATGTGAATCATGTGCAATCGTTGAAGCAATTGCCCCCTTCTTCAAACCAAAACCATGTACAAGGCCTGTACCAATGTTTCCTGTTTCATGATGCCGCTCAATTACCACAAGCTTCAAAACATCCTGTTCAGCATCGGCCACAGCTTCACCATTTTTTACTTTTACTTTCATTTTAAGGTTCTTTGTCACGATTTGATAAGGGATAAGTCCAATGACTTGAGCCGTATTGCCCTGCTGCATCAAAATCTTTAACTTTGCCAAGTCAATTGGCGCAATGTGCATTGTCTGCTCAATCTCCTTTGGCACCTTGCTTTCGCCCTTAATCATTGCTTTGCCGTTCTCAGCAACAAGTACACCATCCTTAAAAACCATAGATGGCCGCCAGGAATGATCCTTAAAGGCAAGAATATCTGCCTTATATCCCGGAGCAATAACGCCTACATCCGTAAGTCCAAAATAACGTGCTGTATTAATTGTTGCCATTTGCAGCGCAGCTGCAACCGAAGTCCCCCCCTCTACAGCCATTTTTATCATATGATTGATATGACCCTCCTTAAGGAGATCCGTTGGATGACGATCATCTGCCGCAAAACAACAAAACTGTGCTGTCGCCGGATTGATCACCGCTAATAATGCCTGCAGATTCTTTGCCGCTGAACCTTCCCGCAGCATAACATACATACCAGCTCGCAAGCGTTCCAATGCCTGATCTTTACTGATGCACTCATGATCAGAATCTATTCCAGCGGCCGCATATGCCATAAGATTCTTTCCTGATAGTCCGGGTGCATGACCATCGACTCGTTTCTTTTCCGCAATTGATAATTTCGCCAATACTTCCTTATTTCCAGCCAATACCCCCGGATAATTCATCATCTCACCTAACCCAAGAACTCGTGGATGATCAATAAGCTCAGCAAGATCGTCTGCCAGTAATTCCCCTCCGGAATTTTCCAGCTTTGTCGCTGGTACACAGGATGGCAGCATAAAATATGCATCAAGTGGTATATTTTCCGTTGCATCAAGCATATAACGTATACCGGCCATTCCTGTTACATTAGCAATTTCATGCGGATCTGCAATAACAGTTGTTGTTCCAAGCGGCACGGACATTAGCAATTTCATGCGGATCTGCAATAACAGTTGTTGTTCCAAGCGGCACAACTGCTTTTGCAAACTCGAGAGGACTCAGCATCGAACTTTCAATATGGATGTGTCCATCGATAAATCCCGGCGTTATAAGATATCCGCTTAAATCTATCTCTTTTTTTCCCTTATAATTCCTGCCCGTACCAGCAATATAGCCGTTTTCTACCGCTATATCACTTTTAACGAACTCACCTGTAAAACTATAAAACACTTTTGCATTTTTTAAAACAAGCTGCGCTTTTTCTTCACCTTTTGCCACTTTTATAAAATGTTCCAGATTCTTCATTTGCTTCATCTATTTTACCTTATTTCTTTCTATTTTCCTATTGTACTCTTCTGCAATTTGATTATCACGCTGCTTGAGCATTGCCTCGATTTTTTGCCCTGGCAGCGTAAAGCCTCGTCCCATAACTTCATTTGCGCTTAGTACAATCATAAAAGCCTGCGGATCAACAGCATTTGTTAACATCTTGATTTTCCCGATCTGTGTGAGATTTACAACAACAAAGAGTACATTTTTTTGTTGATGTGTAAAAGCACCTTCCCCTTTCAGAAAAGTTACACCACGACCAACTTCTTTTATAATTTCCTCTGCAATAAGTTGAGTTTTATCTGATATAAGAATAATTGCTTTTTTATTATTAAATCCCGCAACTACCTTATCCGTAAGCATAGCACTCACAAACATTGATATAAGCGTGAACATTGCTGGCATCACACCAAACAATGCTGCCGCAATACTCATAATAATACAATTAAACGCAAAAATAACGCCTCCCATATTAAACGAATAAAACTTTTTTAATATGACAGCGACAATATCCAATCCGCCGGAACTGCCATTCATGCGAAAAATAATACCATAGCCAATACCATTGAAAACGCCACCATAAATTGCTGCCAGCATTGTATCTGATACTGCAGCATACACACCAATGAATTGAGTGACATCTATACACAGCGAAAAAACTACTGTACCAAAAACAACATCAATCGTATATTTCGGTCCTAACAGCTTATATGCCGCAAAAAAAAGCGGCACATTATAAATAAGCATCTGGAGTCCGATTGGTAAATCAAAGAGATAATAGAAAATAATCGCAATCCCCGTAATACCACCACTAAGCAAATGATTTGGCACAAGAAAAAGATTGATGGAGCTGCTGCTAATCAAGCATCCCAGTATGATTACAAAATAGCGCAGTATCATTTTCTGCATTTATATCACCTCAATTATTCATTCGTCTGTACACGACTTGTGTCAATGTCTTTTTCACCCATATAGATCGTATTCAAATCATTTTTATTACCCAATTCATCTTCCAGCCGCGCATCGATTTCCGCCTCCGTAATCGGTAAGCTCGTGATACGAATCGACAAAAGATACCTGGCTGTTGGCTCTGCCTGCAGCATAAGTCGATTTTGACGATTTTTTTCACTCGTATAAATATAGTAAGTTTCACCATTGATAAAGGTGCGTGCGACCTTACCATAGACTTTTGCCAGCTTATAAGGCGTTGCACCAAGTTTTACACCATCACGTGCTTCATATCTGTCACTCTTGATTTGTATATCAACCACACTATTATTTTTTACTGCAACACCAATTTGCAACTTATCCTTATATGTATAGTATGTTACCATTGCTCCCTGTGACAAAAGCTGTTTATCATAAAGTGGTTCACCAAGGATCTTTATCATTTTTTCATATGAATCCCCTAAAGCAATTCCTTTATAGGCAAAATCTTCAGCAATAGTTGCTGTCGCTGCCGTCGCGGTCGCACAAAACAGGCAAAGAACCATTACGATTAAAACTTTTTTCATATTGCTCTCCTTACAAAACTATATATTATTTATTTCAGTTTTAGTGCCGCCAATGCATCAGCCAAAGCGGTATTCACTGGTTCTGCTGTTTTCTGTTCATGCATATAGCGGGCAACTTCTCCTTTTGATATACGTCCAGCACTTGTTTTTTCCTTACGTGTCTGAAAAGCTGACAATTTCTCCCTATAGCCACAAGAACAAAAAAAGCTTTTATTTTCACCCTCGCCGCGCATCTCCATTTTTTTATGGCAATTCGGACAGCGTGCATTGGTTAAGGTTGTAATCGTCCGACGATAGCCACATTCACGATCCTGACATACAAGCATTTTGCCATGCTTTCCATTGACCTCTAATAAAAACTTCCCGCATTCAGGGCAGGCTTTTCGTGTTATATTATCATGATGAAATCTCGCCGTAGAATCTTTGATTTCATTTATTAGCTTCCTTGCATACTCTTTTATATCCGAAATAAATTTCTCATTTTGCAATCGTCCATCTGCGATCGCACTTAGCTGCTGTTCCCACCTAGCTGTAAGTGCTGGTTCTTTAAGCTCCCTCGGGACAAGATCTAAAAGCTGGCGTCCTTTTGCTGTTAGATAAATATCCTTGCCTTTTTTCTCCATCAGGAATGTATTAAATAATTTTTCAATAATATCCGCTCGCGTTGCTACAGTACCAAGACCGCCCGTTTCACCAATCATCGACTTCAGCGCCTTGCTTTCGCCTGCCATATATTTAACTGGATTTTCCATTGCTCCCAGAAGCGTGCCTTCATTGAAGTGAGCTGGTGGCTTTGTCTTGCCTTGTGTGAGCTGCAGGCGCTCGATTAAAATCTTTGTTTTTTCTTCGATTTTCGGTAAAAGCTGTTCAGACAGAAGATCCGTTTCGTCCTCATCATCGTTTTCATAAACCTCACGCCAGCCAAGCACTTTGACGATACGCCCTTGTGCTGCAAAAACCGCATCCCCCGCCACAGCTTCCAGTATTGTCTGCTCATATTCATAGGGTGGATAAAGCACTGCAATAAATCGCCGTACAACGAGATCATAGATACGATGTTCCTTTTCACTAAGTGCTGTAAACTTCACAAACTGTTCCGTTGGAATAATTGCATGATGATCCGACACTTTCGTATCATCAACAAAATGCTTGCTTGCCTGAATATTTTTTGACGCCTGAAAAGCAATGCGTGAATACGGACCTACACCGCATGCCTTAAGCCGTTCTTTTAGTGTCGGTACGATATCGGCTGTAATATAGCATGAGTCAGTACGCGGATACGTGAGAATCTTATGTGTTTCGTAGAGCTTTTGCATAATTGACAAAGTTTCCTTGGCTGAATAAGAAAAAAGCCGATTTGCATCACGCTGCAGGCTCGTCAAATCATAGAGCATAGGCGCAAACTTTTTTTTCATCGTCCGCTCAATTTTTTGTAATATAAGCGAAGATCCTTGTAAATTTTTCTGTACTTGTTCCATGATCGCCTTATCAAAAACTTGAAAGCTCTTGCTTTTTTTATCCTGCCAGGTAAAGACAATTCCTTTGCAATATGCTTTAAGGCCATAATAATCTTTTGACACAAAGCTGTTGATTTCCTGTTCTCTTGCCGCAATAATTGCCAGTGTCGGTGTTTGTACACGCCCGCATGAAAGCTGGGCATTAAATTTACAAGTCAGTGCCCGTGTTGCATTAATCCCTACATACCAGTCCGAGGCAGCTCTTGCCGTCGCTGAATGATAAAGATTTTCAAAGTTCCTGCCATCTTTTAAATGGGCAAAACCATCTTTGATCGCCTTGTCTGTTACTGATGAAATCCAGAGACGCTTTAATGGCTTATGGATTTTTGCCTTTACAAGTATCCATCGTGCAACAAGTTCACCCTCGCGCCCTGCATCGGTTGCAATGACGATCTCCATGACATCAGGGCGTCGCAGCTGTTGCTTCACCGTCTGATACTGCCGCATGGTCTGGTGTATGACAACAAGATCCAGCTCATCCGGCATAATCGGCAAGTCCTCAATACGCCAGGATTTATATTGTTCACCATAGGCCTCCGGATCAGCAAGCGTCACAAGATGACCAAGTGCCCATGTCACGATATATTTATCACCCTCCAAATAGCCATTTCCACCCTTCGTACATCCAAGCACGCGGGCAAGATCTCTCCCCACCGAAGGTTTTTCTGCCAATACACAAATTTTACTCAATATGGTACTCCCTTTCCTATCTTCAATACTTCTGTAACAAAGCATTTTTATCCATTTCTTCTCTATGTAGTATAGCATATCTTTCCTTAGAAACGCATTAAAAAACCGCTTTTCAAAAAAGCTCAGAAAAGCGGTGATTTTTCTTTTAATTTTGAAACCTTCACAAAACTCTTTGTAAAATCGAGAATACAACAAGCCCAACGACAATACTTTTTGCCAATGATTTTGTTCGTATTGCGACAACAAGCACAGCAAAAGAAGCTAAAAGATTAATATTATATAAACTGAAATTCAATGTATGATCTGCANCAATAAATATTTCTGAAAATACAAGCGCACCAAAAACAGAAGTTGGTACATATTTAAGCCAACGAGCAAGAAACGGTGATATTTTTATNTTTAATAAAACGAATGGTGGTAATACCCGTGGTATGTAGGAAACAACACACATCCCCAGCGTACAATAAAAAATCTCTGCACTTGTCATTTCTTTTCACACCAGCCTTCTATAGTACACCCGAGCGTTGCTGCCACAATTGTTGCCACAACAATATACAATTTATGATCCAAAAAGCCTGACAAAACAAGTGCCACTATACCAGAAAACACGCCTATCAATACAATCATACGATTCCCAAAATAAAAAGACCATAGACCAATAAACATTGCTATAAGGGTATAGCTGACGACGGCTGTATCTATAACGATAATATTTCCCGCAACATTTCCCAGCACATTACTAAAAATCCAGCAGCCATGTGCCAATATATTAACCCCCAGAGCCTTTGACGGATCCCAATTTTCTTCTATATTAGTGAATTTATTTAAGTTTACGGCAAAAGTTTCATCTGTAATTCCTTGCGCAAATACACTGAAATATTTCCCTGACTGCTGCATAATATACGTTGCAAGTGTCGAACTGTAAAGCACATGACGCAAATTCACGATAAATGTTGTCATTATAATTGACGATATCGACGCAGCTCCGCTCCCCATCATCGCGAGTGCGATAAACTGTCCGCTTCCAGCAAAAACAAGCACAGACATAATGCCGATCTCTATTGGCGATAAGCCAACTTTTTGCGATAATATCCCCCCCGCAAATCCCAACGGCAAATAACCAAGCCAAATTGGCCATACAGCCTTCATAACCGTTTTATTAAACATACGTTGTATAATAACAAACGCCCTCTCTCGCAAACTTAAAAATATAAGCAGTTTTGTCAATTATTCTTTATAAAAGAAACTACTATGTATCATTTCATTTATTATATATACTTTATATGACAATTTCAAGTTATTTTCAATCAATTATTATAATATTTCTTCTGCCCTTTATTTTTTATAAAAAAAGTACGAAAAACTATCCATTTCAGGACAATTCTTCGTACCTTTCAACTCTTAAAATTTTACAAAATTTCCCTTCTCAAATACAGTTATTTTTCTGCCAGACTCTGTTGTTCCAATAATCTCGAGATCGGCGGAGCCAATCATAAAATCTTCATGTACAAGGGAATCATTGGCACCAGCCCTGCAAGACACGTTGGATACGCCTTGCCTAAAGCGAGATGACACGATGCATTCTCATCAAACAATGTATTAAAAAAAAGCGTACCGCTCTGCGAGATTGGTGAATCATACGGCACAAGTGCCACTTCACCAAGACGGCAGGAACCTTCATCAGTCTTGATCAACTGACCCAGAATGTCCTGCCCCTTATCAGCTTTATAATCGATAACAACACCATCCTTGAAAGTCAGTTGAAAGCCTTCAATGAGATTACCATTATAACTAAACGGTTTCGTTCCAACAACCGTGCCATTTACACCATCACGTTTTGGCACGCTATAGACTTCCTCCGTCGGCATATTCGCTACAAATAGCACCTTATTTGTTGTATACTCTGCGCCGCCCGCCCAAATATGCCCCTTCGGCAGCTCTATTGTAAGATTTGTACCAACGCTGTTACAATAATGCAGCGAAACAAACTGATGTGCATTCATAAAGTCAGCCGCCTTTGCCAGAAACCCGACATGTTTTTTCCAGTTTTCTACTGGATCACTTGATTTATCAATGCGAACGACCTTGAAAATTTCCTGCCATAGCTTTTTAACCGACGCTCCCACCGATACATCTGGAAACACTTTTCTAGCCCAGGCAACTGTCGGAATCGACACAACGCACCAGGCATTTTCATTATTCATCATACGCTGACGATACTCAATAAGCGCGGCGCCTGCCGCCCGCTGGCTCATTGCCAGGCGATCCGGCGCAACCTCTTTGAAAATCTCCGGATCTTCTGCATAAATAGAAATAAATGCCGCCCCTTGCTGTGCATAATCCATATAAAACAACCGCCGCCACTCGGGGAATTCACTGAATATACCATCTTGCCCCATTGTATAACGCAACTTTGCCAGCTTTTCATCTTTCCAGTTTACAATAACATCATGAGCACCAGCTGTATAGGCTTCCTGTGCTAAAAGCCGGGTAAAGTCTGCACACTCAAGAGGTGCGTTGATAACCAGCAATTGATCCGACTGCAAATGAACACCCGTCTTTATAACAAGACGGGCATATTTTTTCAAAAGATTTTTCATTATAAGTAGAAGTCTCCTCCTGATATTTTATTCCAACAGCATACGTACCATATCGGAGCGGCTGATGATGCCCATAAGACGCGTGCCATTCAGCACGGGTACACGTTTGATGTGGTACTCCAGCATGATCTCGCCAACCTTACTTACATCAGTATCTTCTTGTACAGAGATAACCTTATCTGTCATGATTTCCTCTGCTGTAAAAGCTGACATCTTCTTAAACGCTGCCTTATACTCAGAAAGACCATTGTAATAAATGATTGCTCCAAGAATATTTAAGGCATCCGGCATCTTGGGCATGACCTCTTTGTGTAAAAGATCCCCTTCACTGACCATGCCAAGTACACGACCATCATCATCAACAACGGGCAATCCTGAAATCTTATGTTTTACAAGAATCCTTGCTATTTCACGGATCGTTGTCTTCGGACCTATCGTAATAAGATCACGTGCCATAATATCCTTTGCCTGCATAATAACATCTCCCCTTTCAATATACAAATTTTCTGTCTTTCACTCTATGATTATTTTCGCTTTTACTATACCTATTTCCTGCAAAAAGAAATATTTTTCACAAACCAGCAGGATTTTTCTATTTAATCTTTAATTTATTCTTATACAGATAGCAGAGTAAGTGAATGTGCGTTAAGTGTCGGATGAACGGGGAGTTGACATCTGAACGAAAAGTTTTTTGAGCTTGCGGTACATTCACTGCATCCCGCTGCTGCATTGCCGGGAAAGTCTCTCGATATGTAGCAACGTGCATCAATTATCATATGGAGGTGTCTTTCTTGCGCAATTTTTCAGCAAAGCCGCTTGTGCTTTCCGGTGTATTTATTGCCCTGACGATTTTATTTACGTACGTATTTTCTATTCAAACACCATTTCTCCGCATAAGTTTTGGCTTTTTACCAATTGCTGTTTATGCTGTCATGTTTGGTCCCCTGCGGACGGCTTGCATGGCAGCCGTTGCCGACCTGCTCGGTAGTATGCTTTTTTTTGCCGGGCTTTTTTTCCCCGGCTTTACACTCAGTGCTTTTATCAGCGGTTTTATTTACGGTTATTTCTTTTACGAAAAAAAGCTTACCATAAAGCACATCTGTATTCCTTTCATTCTTATCTTCCTTTTTGTTGACCTGGGACTCAACACGCTCTGGCTTACAATGCTCTATCACAAAGCGGCTTCACTCTTCTTACTGAGCCGTCTCGCAAAAGCCGCACTATTCTTACCGCTGCAAATATTTCTTTTTTCTATGGTCTACAGGCCCTTGTCCATATTTCTACCTAAAAGTCATATCTTGAAATGACCAACATTACAAAGGAGTGTATTTATGACTTATAATTTTTTTCGCAAAAAGGCTGCGATAGCTGCAGCTGTAGTGCTTTGCAGCACTGCAACGGCTTTGATTCTACCGGCTCCGACAGCAGACGCAAGCATCCTTAGTGCCGTCATTGGCTCAGGTATCCAATATGTACAAGTCAGCAAGCAGCTCAACTACTATAATGGTGATGGCCGCGACAAGTTTTTTGAAGAACTCAAGAAAAAATATGGTGTCAATGAAGATCCTCTTTTTTTTTTTTTTTTTTTCCATTACTAAAAAGCCATACAATTATTTTATCAACAACGAAACGACCTTTAATGCTTTTTGCTCACTTGGTCATAACCTGAGTATCAACACAGGTCTTTTTGACCTCCTGACAAGCGAAGACGAAATTGCCGTCGTACTCGGTCACGAAATGGGACACGGTCAAAAGGATCATCCGGTCAAGGGCTTCAAGAACGCTATTCCCTATGATCTCATCGCCCAAATCTATAGTGAATCTCAGGGAGGTTCCTCCGGTGGAACACTCGCAGCTTCAGTTTTTGCTAACTATGCGACAGCAACACAAGTAACAAAACCGCAAGAATGGGAAGCTGATAATCTCGCTTTTACCTATATTACAGCAGCTGGTTATAATCCAGGTGCCTGTGCCGCTGTTTGGCAACGCATTATGGAAAAGCAGGGGGATTCTTCCGCGAACTTCGTCGGTGAAATCTTCTCACCATCAGACCATCCAACAAATGAACAGCGTCGCGAAAATTATGCAAAAAAGCTTACAGAATACAGCAATGGCAAAGTTACAGTCAGCAATAATGTTGTCAAAATAAATGGTAAGGATTTTGCAACAATCGGTGCTATCAGCAGCATGAGCAGCCAGGAACGTACTTATTTTGCCGCAGGCAATCTTGCTGCGGCCTATCACAACGGATACAATACTTCAAATGCCTATGTTGGCGCTAATAATGTTGTCTATCTCGGAGACCAGGCAATCATGCAGGCCCAGTCTACGGATGCGGATGCACAGGAACTTGCAAGTTGCCTTAATGCAATAAAATAATTTCACTCTAAAAACACTGTAAAAAGAACTGTACTTTGCCGTTTGTAGTGACCCCATAAAGTTAGACCAAACCGTAGTAGCATTTATTGCTACTGCGGTTTTTATTATGCTGCGGCATAACGTAATCGATAATTCACAGGACTAAG
>WSSedB1CaDRAFT_10000565_pt1 | contig 15650 bp, 12 predicted proteins | sample WetSurSB1Cattail_FD_9460 | JGI IMG/M metagenome (IMG submission 9460)
GCCGGCAGTCAGACTATTACCATGACGTGCCCCACCAGCGGTTACGTCGTGGCCTCGGGGCACCGGCTTGCGCTGGATGTGTTTTACAGCCCTTCCAAGAAGTCGGACACTGTTTCGGTAGCATTTAATAGTAAGTCTTATTCGAGTTTTTTAACTCTTTCCGAGGATTCAAGTACGACGGCGACTAACCGCACTATAACCGTCACAGCCGGTACAGGAGGGACGATAACGCTTGAAGGATCAAGCACGGCGCTTTCCGGAGCGGTCTCGATTACTTACGGCGCGAATGCGCAATTCGATATCACGCCGAGCAGCGGGTATGGCATCTCCGATGTGACCGTGGATGGTGTTTCCCAAGGGGCGGTCACCACCTATACATTTTCCAGCGTTACCGCGGCTCATACCATAACCGCCAGTTTTGTCCGTCAATACACCATCACCGCCAGCGCCGGCACGGGCGGCGCCATTTCTCCCAGTGTTTCGCAAACCGTGAGCGCCGGTTCCAGCGCGACCTACACCATTACGCCCAATTCCGGGTATGTCATCTCCGATGTTACCGTTAACGGAACTTCCGTGGGAGCGGTGTCCAGTTATACGTTCACCGCCATTTCTCAGAATTCAACGATAACGGCTTCCTTTGCTGCATCCTCCACGACGTTGAACAATTTCTGCGCCACGCCCGCTTTTATTCCCGGTATCGTGCCTCCAAACGTCATGATCATGCTGTCCGTCGAGACGCCGATGCAGGGAACGGCGTACCCCGATCTGACCTGTACCGGCAGCGCGGCGTCCACGTCCTATTCCTGCACCAGCAACGCTACCTCTTCCAGCAGCAGGTACATCACCAGCAATTACTCGAACTCCACGACCTATACCGGATATTTCGATTCCTCGAAATGTTACACCTATTCCGGGAGCGGAACTTCCGGTCTGTTCACGCCCTCTTCAACGACTTCCGATCATACCTGCGGCGGCTCGGCATGGAGCGGCAACTTCCTGAACTTCGCCACGACCATGGCGCTGGATGGTTTCCGGATGGCGTTTACCGGCGGCAACCGGGATGTTGATACATCTTCCAGCACGGTTCTTCTGGGGGGCAGGCAGGCGTTGAGTATTGGCAATTCCTGGTATCCGCTCAAGAAAACCACATCCGCAGCGAGCTATACACCTTTTACCGGAACCATCTACATCGTGCGGCACGGTAGTGGATTTTCGGTGTGCAGCGATTCGGGATGCACCGTTTCTACTGAAAGCAGCAGCGGTTACTACTACCCGGTGGTGCCTTCGGGCAGTACCACGGTAAAGGGCGCATACAGCCTGAGGGTGAATGTGTGCGATTCGAGCAATACAACCGGCCTGGATTCATTCTGCAATACCACCAACAGCAAGCCCGAGGGGCTATTGCAGCAATACGCCACCACCATGCGCTTCGGTTTGATGTCCTACGCCATGACCAATAACGCGACCATGACCCTTGACGGCGGCATCCTGCGGTCAAACATGAAATGGATCCGGCCGACGATTCCCTACGGTGTTCTCTACCATGACTCAGGGGGGAAAGTTGTCACCTGCGCAACCGCCGGCGGATGTGATAATCCCGAGAAGGAAATAAACAGTGACGGCACATTCGTTGACAATCCGGACGGCGCATCCGGTCTGAACAGCGGCATCATCAACTACATCAACAAGTTCGGCTATTACAGCGGTTACAAGAGCTATGACCCCATAAGCGAGCTTTACTACGAGATTCTTCGTTATTTAAAGAATCTGACGCCAACTTCAACCTCCTGTACCGGTATTACAACTTCCGATGATGGTTTCGCCGCCTACTGCCTTTCCACCAAACCGGATGTTACGAGCAGCGTTTCATCGCGGGTGTACGGCTGGCGGGAGCCGTTTCTCTATCCCTGTTCGCAAAGCGCGGTTATCGGCATTCAGGACGCCAACCCCTGGCTTGACAAGCGTATTCCGGGAACATACTTCACCGCCGATTATGGAACGGAATATAGCGGCGTTAAAGATTATTGCAACAGTGACTGTGATACGGACTTTACCGATCTCTCCAGTACCGGTGTGCCGTCTGGCTCCAGCACGACAGGCCTTGTTTACTGGACCGACAAGATTGGTACTAATGAGAAGTTCGGAACCGATGGCATAAAGACTGGCTGTGTTTTTGATGGTTCGACCGCTTGCAGTTTCACCAGTTCTTTGAAATATCCTGCAAATTTGTCCAGGGTTGTCGGCACCTCGCCATCACCCGGCAAGGAAAATTCATATTATATCGCTGGGTTGGCATATTACGCCCACATGACCGATTTACGGCCCGACCTTACGTCGGCCTACGGAACCAGCAGTCATACCGTGAATTCATATTTTATCGACACTCAGGAAGCGAACAGCAGCATGCTGGTGGGCAAGTACAACATGCTCTATCTTGCCGCCAAATACGGCGGTTTCAAGTACACCGGCGCGAGTTCGACCGCGTTTACCACCTCAAATATGCCGGTTCCGTATACGGATTCCACCTGCGGCACATCATCCGCCGCTTCTGGCTGCGCCCAGTGGGACAGTACCGCTTCCGGCTTTCCCGATAACTACACGATCGCCCAATCGCCTGGCGCGGTTGCAACCGCTTTGAGCAAGGCTTTTAAGGATATTCTCAAACGCGTGGCCTCTGGCACCGCGGCGTCCATTCTCAACAACAGCCAAGGAAGCGGCGCCACCCTGATGCAGGCCATGTTCTATCCCGAGAAAACGTTCACCGGGACCAGTACCACGGCTGACGTAGACTGGATCGGCGAGATCCACAGTCTCTGGTATTACATCGACTCGGCTCTCAGCAATATCACCATCCGGGAGGACACGTCTACCGTCAACCAATTGTATTTGACAAACGACAACATAGTTGATTTGTATTTTGACTCCGTTGCAGGCAAGACGCTTGCCAATACCTATGCCGACGCCAACGGTGACGGAGCCATCGACGACACCAACTCTCCGGTCAAAAGCGCCGAGGATCCCGATGATATTGCCAGCCTCTGGCGCGCCGGGAAAAAACTGTGGTCACGGGATCTTTCCAGCGATCCCCGGACCATCTACACCGGTTACAACTCAACAAACGGATCCACTCCGCAAACGTTCAGTTCCGCAACTTTCAATTCGACTTCGGCCTGGAACTTCTTGCAGATACCTTCTGGAACCAGCACGTACCGTCAATCAAAGACCTCTCTTCTCGTGAGCTACATCCATGGAACTGATATCTCGTCAACCTCCGATCTGGATGGCCAGATGTATCGCTCACGAACCGTTCCCATCGGGAGCTCCAGCAATGTGTGGAAACTGGGAGATATCGTATCTTCCACGCCGAAACTGGTGTCCAACATCGCTCTCGGCGCCTACAACAGCAGTTCTCCAAACGGATATGGCGATACCACCTACGCATCATTCCTTGCCACAACTACCTATAAAAAACGGGGAATGGTCTTTGTTGGAGCCAATGACGGAATGCTGCACGCTTTCAAGCTGGGAATACTCAAAGAGTTAAGTGGAAAATACCTGAAAGCCGAGTTTGATGACTCCTCGGGAAGCCTGGCCACATCGTCCTCCGATCTTGGACGCGAGGAATGGGCCTTCATACCGACAGGGGCTTTGCCTTATCTGAAGTACTATTCCGACAGCAGTTATAATCATCTGTATTACGTTGACCGGACGCCAACGCTCGTTGATGCCAGCATTGGGGTTCCCAGTTCCAGTTCATGTTCCTCGGATTATTCCTCTTGCACCAAATCCGCATCAACCTGGCGCACGGTTTTGGTTGGCGGCATGGGACTCGGCGGGGCTTCGCGCATATCCACCGGGAGTTGTAACAATACGACAACGGTTAATAGCGTTTCACTGCCCAACTGCATAATTTCACCCATCTCTACAGGGGGCTTGTCCTCCTATTTTGCCCTTGATGTGACCGATCCGGCAAATCCATTGTATCTGTGGGAATTCTCCGGTTCCACGAACACCGACGGAACTTATACCGGCGATCTTGGCGCTTCCACAACCGGGCCGGCCATAATCAGGCTGGCATATCGAAGCGCCAGCGGTACCAAGGATAATACCAAGAATGGCCGCTGGTTTGCTGTGTTTGCTTCAGGTCCGACCGGACCGATATATTCGGACTATCACTATTTCATGGGACAATCGGACCAGAACCTGAAACTGTTTATCGTGGATCTGGCTACTGGCTCCCTTGTCAGAACCATTGATACCGGGATTGCCAATGCGTTTGCCGGATCGCTTACAACCAACGCCATTGACACCGATAAGTGGAATTCCACAAACTCCGGATATTATAGCGATGATGTCGTATATATCGGATATGTTCAGAAGGATAAAACGCTTGGAACGTGGACCAAGGGGGGAGTGTTGCGCTTGACCACTTCTGACTGGATTGATCCGACGGCAACCAATTCCTCAACCGGCAATCCATACTGGAATGTCAGCACACTTATCGATGGCATTGGTCCCGTTACCACGTCGGTTGTGAAACTCCAGGACCGGGCCAACAAGCTTTTGTGGCTATACTTCGGCACGGGGCGCTACTATTACAACGGTGATGATTCCTCCACAACCACAACCCAGGCGCTCTATGGTGTTAAGGAGCCTTGTTACAGTACATATAACAGGAATATAGGCAGTCTTGCAGTTGTTGCCGGTGGAACCGTAAATCATATCGACGGCACCTGTACTGATGCCGTTCCAACAAGCTCAAGTTATCTGATCAATCAATCAGGAGATACATCCACATCTCCCAGCACCACTCTCTCCAAAACTGCTTCAGGCTGGTACGTTAATCTGGATGCAGCCAGTTCCAGTAGTCTTTCCGAACGCTTGATCTCCGATCCAACCGCTTCCTCTGCCGGTACCGTGTATTTTACGACATTTGTTCCGATTATTAATCCGTGCTCCTATGGTGGAAGCACATATGTCTGGGCATTGAACTATTCAACCGGCGCTGCTCCGGCAGCTTCTACCATGAAGGGTACGGCGCTCCTTCAGGTCTCGACCGGCGCATTCTCTCAGGTTTCGCTTTCATCGGCTTTCAGCAACTCCAGCAGCCGGCTTAACGGAAGGCGGACTTCCACAGCGATTACCGGTGTCCCGCCGACTTCCCAGGGATTGTCGCTGATTACCAATCCGAGTCCGGTCAAAAAGATAATTCATGTCAGAGAAAAATAACAGGATATCGCAGGATTGCCGGACTAACGCACGCGGGTTCACCCTTGTGGAATTAGTCGTGATCATCGGAATAATTGCGATTCTGCTCGGTATGGCAACCTTGGCTTTTTCCCAGTGGATGAAAAAATACAGGATAGAATCCCAGACCCGGCAATTGCTGGCGGATCTCCAGGATGCAAGGAGCAGGGCCATGTTCAGCAAACGTCCGGCCAGAGTTACGTTAAATTCTCTGTCGTATGTCATTGATCAAGCCACGACGGATTACGATACAGTTTTATCGTCTTACACGACCGTGATGAGCGTTACCGTCAATCGTACGATGACACTGGCAACCGGCGGCGCGCTGTCCGGTACCCAGATCGTGTTCGATACATACGGCACGGCGGATTCGCAGGTGAACATCAGGGTTAATCCGATTGATAGCGGGGCGGTCGATTGCGTGGTCATTGATACCGTGCGCAGTGTTGCCGGAAGGATGACAGGGGGGACGTGTGTTCCGCAATAACTACGGTTTTACGTTGATTGAAGTGCTTGTCTCATTGTTAATTCTGATGGTGATGATGTTGGGTATCCTTGAGTCGCTTTGCGTGGCGATTCAGCACAATATGAAGAATCAATTGCGTAATGAGGGAACCAGAGTGGCTGATTCCGTAATGGCTAATGAAATGTCGAAAGGTTATGCAAATGTTTCCACGAGCGGATTAACTACATATACGCAATGGAAAGTTTTGGGCGTTATGAAAAACTATTCCATTGTGCGAAGCGGAAATACAACGCCTAACTCTAAAACCGTGACCTTTGTCGTGTCATGGTCTTATAAAAACGATCGTTTTAGTCATACTGCTTCGTCTGCTATCTCACAATAATTCCGGATATCACATGTATAACATTGAAAAAAGCAAGGGATTTACTCTGGTTGAACTGCTTGTTGTCATGGCGATTTTTATTACCGTCATTATCTTGGTCAGCAATTCGTTTAATTTGATACTTACCCAGTCATCAAAACTGGTTAAGAGTGAAGAAAGCAACATCGAGGGAGTTGTGGGACTGGAATTTTTTCGCCACGATCTTACCGAGGCCGGTTATGGGTTGCCGAGTGAAGTGCTGCCAGTCGCGTATTCCGGTGAGGCTAATTCAGGACAATCGGCAAACCTCAATGACGTATTTACCGACGGTACGTATACGGCTCCTCCTCGTCCGCTGGCCGCCCTGGAGCGTTCCGCTAACGGGTGCGCGTCAACTACAACCGAGACGCCTGACAGCCAGGGCTATCTTTTGCGGCCGTGCTCGGATTATCTGGCGCTCAAGGGCACTTCACTGGGTATTTCAGCGGCATCGAAAAAATGGACGTACCTTACTGTGTCAAGCTCTGTAGTGTTGGCGAATACCTGGGCTGATTCGAAAAAAGTTTTCGCCGCCAGTGATTCAGTTGTGGTTTTAAGCAGGACCGTGTCCACGTCAAGTAACGCCATGTCATTGCAGGCAAACGGCAAGAGTTTCTATTACTCATATTCCGGAACCGCATTCAGCAATATGAGCGGCATGGGCTCTTCCGTACTCGATGTATACGGCATTGGAACCGGGACTCCGAGGATGCCGTTTAATCGTACCGATTACTTTGTGGCGACTCCACCCACGACAGCAGCACAGCAGGTTGGGGCTCATTGCGCATCGGGCACCGGTATTCTGTATAAGGCACTGGTGAGTCACACCAACAAAGGGCTTCTGGACTACTATCCCCTGCTGGACTGCGTGGCCGGGATGCAGGTTGAGCTTGGATGGGATACGGATGGTGACGGGCTGATTGATACCTGGTCGAATGCGGACGGCTCTTCCACTTCAGGAACAGCATCTCAGAGTACAATTCAGACAGCGCTGCAGTCACCCGCAATTGCCAATTCTCCCAACTTGTCAATCGTGGGTACCGGATTGAGCATCCGTTCCGGCCTCAAGATGATAAAAGTCTATATTTTGGCGCAGATTGGGAAGAAGGACACGAACTATACCAGCCCTTCGCCGATCATCATCGGAGATACTGACAAAACGACGATAAACTACTCCCTCGATGTCGCGACTGCCGGATGGTCAAATTATCGATGGAAACTGTACCGGATAGTGGTCATTCCAAAGAATCTGCTTGTTAATCAATGAACATTCAGGGCATTTCCGGGGAGCCGGTAAAAATGATACGAAACGAAAAGGGAATCGCTCTTGTTACGACTTTGATGCTGATGCTGATAGGACTCGGTTTGACTCTTTGTCTGTTGAATATGATAACCGAAGGCGCCAAGATGTCCGGAACGAACAAACGCTACAAGACCACCCTTGAAGCGTCCTATGGCGGGGCGGAAATACTTGTTAAGGATATCGTGCCGTATATGCTGCAAAACATAGATTTAGATTCTTCATCACTTCTGGATAAACTGAATTCTGCGTACTTGGCAATCTTACCCGAAGTTGCCGATATTAATTGTTTGAAAGCAAAAATAACCACCGGCACGACATCCTGGTCTACTTCATGCGGCGCAACCGCCATAGGCCCACTGACGCCGGCGAACTCACCGGACATAACCCTCAATTTGCAGGGCACCAATAACAATACGTTCCTGGTGTATGCCAAAATTGTCAGCACCAAGACCGGAAATACCTCCATGAGTGGTCTTACCCTGGAAGGGTCCAGCACTTCGGAAACCCCCAGCACCATTACTCCACAACACTCGCCTTATTTGTATACGATAGAGACTCAGGGGAAAAGGACGGGTGACATCAGCGCAACCGCGCATATTGAAGTGCTCTATGCGTACTGATCCGTTGATATGCTGGATGTCTGCTCGTTTTGTTGCCTCATAAGTCATTATTTCAGAAACTTACTATTTTTATTTATCCCCATTCCGCTGAACTACCGTGGTGGCCAGTCTTCGGAAAGCCGATGCCTTGATGCCTGCATAGACTAGGGAGTCTTCCTCAATTTCCAGTTCGCGGGCCGCCTCCGGAACGATTTCGGCCATTAGCTTCCCTCCGCCGCATTCCAGCTCCACTCCCAATTTTGAACCGCTCTTGAACAGTGACGTAACCCTGCATTTCAGGAGATTACGGGCGCTGATCGCCTCGGGGTGCTTCTTGAAGAGTATGATGTCCTTTGATGAAAGCTCAAACAGTCCGCTCAACGTGTCACGGTATCCGTTTGACAACAATAGCTCTCCCCCCGGCCAGCGGTAGACGCACAGATCGCTCCGTTCGGTCATGTTGTCCAGCTCCAGCAGATTGATAAAGCCTACGGAACTATCTCCCATACGGGTTCTGGCCAACTGCTCGCCGGAGGTCTGCTCCGCAACACGACCCTTTTCCACCACCAGCACCGTATCGGTTACCAGTCTCATCTCGACCATGGAGTGGGAGATAAACAGATATGGTATGCCAAAGTGCTCGCTGACGCTCTTCAGGTAGGGAATGATCTGGAATCTGAGCGTGTCGTCCAGAGCCGAGAGCGGCTCGTCCATCAGCAGCAAACGAGGATTGGCCAGGATGGCCCGGCCCAGGGCGACGCGCTGCTTTTCTCCACCGGACAGATTGGTTACCCCGCGGTCGAGCAGCTTCTCAAGTTTCAGAAGCGCCACCAGCGCATCAAAATCAATGCGGCGCAGGTGTGGTGGACAGCGTTTAAAACCATATAGAAGGTTGTTCTTGACGTTCATGTGCGGAAACAGGCAGTGCTGCTGGAAGACCATGGCAATGCGCCGTTTCTCGGGAGGCAGGTTGATGCCTTTCGAACTGCTGAACAGGCACGTGTCATCGAGAATGATTTCACCGCTGTCCGGTTCCAACAGGCCGGCCAGCAAATTGACCAGGGTTGATTTCCCGTCTCCCGAATTACCGAAGATGCCGATCCGTTCGCCTTCGGCTGTGAAATTCGTTGACAGGGTGAAATCGCCGAAACTTTTTGTCGCTGTCATGCAGAGTTTCATGTCACGCCTTACGGGTCATTTTTTTATAGAGCAGTTCATGCAGAAAGAGCACCGACAGCGAGATGATCACCGAGACCAGACAGAGCGACAGGGCCATGCTCTCGCTTGAGGGGGAACTGGCGTATTCGTAGATGGCCAGCGGCAGGGTCTGGGTTACACCGGGGATGTTGCCGGCCACAATGATCGTGGCGCCGAACTCTCCCAGACTGCGGGCGAACATCAGCGACGATCCGGCCAGAAGGCCGGGAAGCGACAGCGGCAGGATTACGGTCAGCAAGGTGTCGTGCCAACGCGCCCCCAAGGTGCGCGAAGCCTGGATCAGGTGCGGATCAATGGACTCCATGCCGATGCGCAGCGAGCGCACCAGAAGCGGAAAGCCGACCACTGCCGAAGCGATCACGGCTGCTTTTAGAGTAAAGATCACTCGGATGCCCATGTCGCTCAGCAGGATTCCCAGCCATCCGTTTTTGCCCAAAAGCAACAGGAGCAAATACCCCACCACCACCGGCGGCAAGGTCAGGGGCAGGTTGAACGACACCTCCAACAGCAATTTGCCGCGAAAATTGACAAAGGTGATCAGATAGGCGGCGATAAAACCGAAGGGCAGCGACAGAAGTGTTGCTGCTACGGCAACCTGGGTTGATAGGCGGATAGCATCAATGTCCGCCGGTGTCAGTGAAAGCATGGTTTCCTCAAGGTTGGAGATGGGGGTAAGGCTATGCGATTATATTCTTTTGTTTGCTTCCGTGGCGAGCAAAAAACACCCCCTCACCACTTCTCCTGGAGAAGGCTGGTGAGGGGGGATTAGTACTACTGATGCACCAGTGTTGGAAAAAACAGGGGCAGTGCCTTGTTATTTTATGTCAAATCCATATTTTGCAAGAACCGGTTTGGCTGCGTTGCTTTTCAGGAAATGCATGAAGCCGGCAGCGTCCTTGTTTTTTGCACCGGATACCGTCAGTGCCATGGGATAGGTTACCCGCGGATAGAGTTTCTGGGGGACCGTAAAGAGGATTTTGGCCTGTTTTGCCTGGAGCGCGTCGGTGCGGTAGACAAAAGCGCCGTCAACCTCGCCTCGCTCGGCATACATCAGGCACTCGCGCACATCCTTGGCCATGACCAGTTTCTTCTCCAGCTGCTTGTCCAGTCCGGCCTTTTTCAAAGCTTCCGTGGCATATTCACCGGCAGGAACGCTCTTCGGGCTGCCAATGGCAATCCTGCCCAGTCTTGTAAGATCCTGAAGAGATGACACCTTGGTGGTGGTACCGGCAAAAACCAGGGTATTGTAGGCAAAGGTGCCGATGGTGGCGGAGTCTGCCATTTTTTTGTTCTTCAGATAGTCCATCCACTCCAGGTTGGCGGAGATAAAGATATCGGCCGGCGCGCCGTTTTCGATCTGTTTGGCCAAAGCACCGGAAGCGCCGTAATTTTTGAGAAATTTCACGTTTGGGTTGCTCTTGGCATAGGCAGCGGACAATTCGTTGATGACTTCTTTCAGGCTGGCAGCAACGGAGAGGCTGACATCCCCGGCAAATGCCGGAGCAGCCAGCAGCAACAGACAAATTACGGTCACACACATTCTTGAAACATACTTCACGATTCATTCTCCTTTTTATCAACAGATTTTTGCAGCTCAACTCACCTCGCCGGTTGACTTCACGTCATACCCCGGCAGTTCCCGCAGCATGTTCTTCAGGGATGCCGAGCGAACCACCTCTATCAATGCCCGTACTCGGGGGTCATCCGCTTGCGATTCCGGGAGGCACAGGTCGTAGGCTTCCTCCCGCAGAGCAATAAAATCCAGACCTGCTTCATCGGATACCAGCCGTACGGAAATCCCGGCCTCAGCCCAACCGGCGCGTATCGCCTCAGCCACACCCTGGTGATCCTTGGCCATCATGGTCGGGGAGGCGTTTCCCTGCAACAGTTCATCAAGAACCTGGCGGGCGCCTGAGCCCGCTTCACGCCCGACCCACCGAACATTGGACGCCAGAACCTGATGAACGTTGTTTAGCCCCAGTCCGGGTGCCATGGTCAGCCCCTCTTGCCAGTCGGCCATACGTAAAAGACTGAAAGGTGCATCCAGAATCTCCCGCGCCACCCGGCTGTTCTCCTCGGGTGCGCTGCTCTTTGCAAGATGCAGCCCTGCCACATGCACCAGACCATCCCGCAAAAGCTGGAGCGCGCGGCGGCTGGGCCGGGATAGCACGAGCATCCGGAAGGGCGTGGCTCGGGCATATTCCGCCGCCAGAAGTCCCACTGCCGGATCGCAACTGGCCATAACCAGCGTCCGGAATGGGTCGCTGAAGGGGTTTTCAAATAGTCTGCCGTCCCGAAAAACGCCGTCGTGAGGCACCATGCCGAGCGGCGAATTTTCCACCGGGAATAGCAGTAGTTTGCCGCTGATCACTGCACGCCAGCAGCGGCAGGGTGTCTGAGCGGGAGGCCAGGCCCAGTGGATCTCTCCTTGGCCGCCCAGCTGAAAAAGCTCCTCAACCGTGCAACCGAATACCTTGGCCAGGGCCAGGGCTGCCACGGTGGATGGCACCAGTTTCCCGGTTTCGATGGCGCTGACACCGGCGCGGGAAAGTCCGGCCCGCTCGGACAGTTCCTGTTGGGACCAACCCCGTTCTTCACGGAACTGCTTAATATGATTATTAAGGGGTGTTTCTTCTCTTGACATAATAATAGAGCCTGTGACAGTATTCTGTCTGGAATTGATAATTGCTGACAGCATCATGACATAATTATTGTTTTTATGACAGTATCCTGTCTGATGCAAGCAAAAATGAGATGTTCGACAGTATAAAGTTTTTTCGGTAATACATTCCGTCTGGCGGAATTGCGAGGAGGCACGTGGGTGCAGTGCGTATGAGCAGAAAACAACAAAAATAGCGGCATCATATTACAAATCAATCAGAGGCTCGGTTAGCGTACTTCGATCTGTTTTCCATAAGGCCTTTTTGCCATGGAGCAACGGAAAACGGGCTAGCTGACAGCAGCGCCGCATCTCTTCTTTTGTTAAAAAAAACATGCCGGATTACCAATGGCCAACGTCTGTCCAGCTTCGTTGGCTTTTTTTGCGCCTTTTGATCTATAAGGAAACAACATTAAATAATATTTGTTAAGCGGTTTATTTAATGCCGTTTATCTCTCTCTTGCAATGGTCACTCTGGTTGCCTGTCTCTGCAGGGGCAGCTTTTTAGTCTTCCCGCTGAAACGAGAGAAAGTTTCCCCTTGTGCTGCATCTTGCAGGTTTTGCCGTCAATATGGCTTATCCAATTCGGCCTCTGACAACATGGTCGCTGAAATTTATTTACAATTGGAGTCTATTTATAAGTGAAAAACTCAATCTGGATATCTAGTTTGCTTTTTCTCCTCTGTTTTACCGTTCTTGTGTCGCTGGCCTTGGGCAAGTACCCGATCTCCCTCTCGGAAATTTGCAGCTATGTCACTTCATCTTGCGGTTTCGGTTCAATGGACAGCCAGAGGGCGGCCATACTGCATAATATTTTGGTGGACATTCGCCTGCCGCGTATCCTGGCCGCCGTGCTGATTGGCGCCGCGCTTTCCGTTTCCGGGGTCGCGTTTCAGTCCATGTTCATCAATCCCCTGGTTTCACCCAGCTTGCTGGGGGTGCTGGCAGGCGCATCTTTTGGCGCCGCGCTGGGCATGATTGTCTCCAACAACTGGGTAGTTATTCAGTCCAGCTCCTTTTTATTCGGCCTGCTGGCGGTCCTGCTATCCGTGGGGGTGGCCAGGCTCTATCGCGGCGACCGTCTGCTGATGTTGCTCTTGGGCGGCATCATCAGCGGCGCCCTGTTTACCTCTCTTCTTTCCGTTGTCAAATACCTGGCCGACCCATACAACCAGCTTCCAGCTATTGTGTACTGGCTCATGGGTGGGCTCACCATGGTTGACGGCAAAACGATTCTGTATGTTTCCCTACCCATCGGAATTGGAGTGCTCGTTATCGTATTGCTCTCTCCCTATCTCAATGTCCTGAGCATGGGCGACGACGAGGCCAAAACCATGGGAGTGAATGTGAGCCTGATCCGCATGACCCTGATTTTCTTCGCCACTCTCATCAGTGCGCTGACAGTGGCGCTCGGCGGAATGATCGGCTGGGTCGGGTTGATCATTCCGCATGTGGCGCGAATGCTGGTCGGGCCGGATAACCGGCTGCTGCTGCCGGTAGGGGCGCTGTTGGGAGCTTTGTATCTTGTTTTCGTCGATGATCTTTCCCGGCTGATTTTCAATGTTGAGATTCCCTTGGGGATTGTTACGTCGCTGGTGGGCATCCCATTTTTTGCGCTGGTTCTTAAAAATGCACGGAAAGGGTGGGGCTGACATGCTGCTTCAAGCAGACAATATTACCTTCGGGTATTCCAGCAAGACGGTTCTTCATGATGTTTCGTTCTCCATCCGCAAGGGCGAGATCGTCTCGCTGCTGGGACCGAATGGTTGCGGAAAAACCACGTTGCTGAAAATACTGCTCGGCCTGTTTCATCCGAAAAATGGCGGAATGGTCCGTTTTGAAGGACGGGAAATCTCATCAATACACCAGAAGACCCTGGCGCGGAGTATTGCCTATGTTCCCCAGTTTCACCGGGCTTCGTTTGCCTACCGGGTGCTGGATGTGGTGTTGATGGGAAGGATGCCGCACAAAACGTTTTTTGCCCGCTACAACACGCATGACGTGGATCTGGCGCGGAAAGCGTTGGAAAAACTGTCTATCCTGCACCTGGAGGAACGCCCCTATACGGAGATCAGCGGAGGCGAGCGACAGCTTGCGCTGATTGCCAGGGCCATGACCCAGGGAGCCCATACATTCATTTTCGACGAACCGGCAAATGGTTTGGATTACGGCAACCAGATCAGGCTGCTGGAGGAGCTGATCAACCTGAGCCGCGAAGGATACACATTCATAAAATCCACCCATTTTCCCGACCATGCCCTCTGGGTGGCGGATCGGGTGATCATGATGAAACAGGGCAGCATTATCGCCAATGGCAGCTCCGACGAGACTATTACCAGCGAAAACCTGTATTCCTTGTATGGCAGGGAGGTTGACGTTTGTGACTTAAAAAAAAGCTTCAGGGTTTGCGTGCCGAGAAGGCTGGGACCATGCAGCGAGGAAAAGAAAATAGTACCTTGAAAATAGGAGAGGAGAAATAAACCCCGATGGAATGGCTAAAAAACATTGTGGATTACGGCGTGATTTCACTCCTGATCCTGCTGAGCATTATCGCGGTCAGCTGTGCGATTGAACGCTATCTGACCTACAGGCGAATCAGCCTGCATGACTATGAGGATAAAAAAACTCTGGAGATGGAGCTTACCGCCAAGCTCCACCTGATCGCCACAATTGCCAGCAACTCACCATATCTGGGGCTTCTCGGTACGGTTCTGAGCATTATGCTGACATTTGCCACCATGGGGAAGGAGGGATTCATGGACACATCCAAGGTAATGGTTGGCCTTGCTCTGGCCATGAAGGCGACCGCCGCCGGACTGTGCGTTGCCATCCCATCCACGGTTCTGTACAACCTGCTGCTGAGGCGGGTCAAGGTGCTTATGTTCAAATGGGAGATTATGAATGGAAGAAAAGGAATTTGATTACATCAACATAATTCCGTTCGTCGATATCATGCTGGTGCTCCTGACCGTTGTTTTGACCACCTCGACTTTTATCGCGTCCGGTGGAATTCCGGTCAATTTGCCCAAGGCATCCCGAAACAGCCAGGAACTCACCAAGACCAGAACTATTGAGGTTGACAGGGCCGGAACCATAATTTTCGACGGACATATTGTAACAACATCAACGTTGCGCGCGGCGTTGCAGCCCTTGGACAAGGGAACACCCTTTCTGATCAGGGCCGACCGGGATATTCCACTTCAGGGATTCGTGGATGTGCTGGATACGGTTAAAAATTCCGGTTTCAGCCGGGTCAGTCTTCAAACGGAGACCCGACAGTGAGTCGGCAGCGGAAATCCATTGTCTTGTCGCTGTTGATCCACGGAGTTCTTCTCGTTTCTATCTATGCCGTGAGCAGTTCCTGTGCTCAGACCGATCTGCCCATAGTTATCGATTTCAGCGTAACCGGAACCTCCGGACATGGCTCCGGAGCGGCTAATTCGCTGGCGGGACAGGCCGCTCCCAAGGCGGCCGGTCATTCTCGCCCCGCTCCGTTGCCGGCACATGCCGTTGCCCATTCCGAAACACTGAAAACGTCGCTTCCGGTTGCGGAACCGGTGGTGAAAACGGCCGTGGAACAGACCGGTCCGGCGGCGATTATCGCATCGCCCAAAACCAAGTCGGTTGTCGCGGCAAAATATGAGCCATCGGGAGTTTCCGGTGCAGCTGCCCGGACAGCGGCCGTATCGGGCCGGGGCATGAGCGGGTCAGCGGGCAGTGGGGGGGAGGGTGTGTCCGGAACCGCATCCGGTGGGGGT
>WSSedB1CaDRAFT_10000566_pt1 | contig 15638 bp, 14 predicted proteins | sample WetSurSB1Cattail_FD_9460 | JGI IMG/M metagenome (IMG submission 9460)
GGTCCTTATCATCGCCATAAGCCGTAGACTTCAGCCAAAACGCTCCGTCTTTTTCATACATATTGCCATTTTTCTTCAATATGTCACAGGCCTCGTGCACAGCATCCGGATGGAGTGTACGCTCACTAAACCATACATCATAGGTCACATTGAAGGCCTCCAGGTCCTCCCGCAGCGCGGCAAGCTTTTCCTGCAAAGCGCGTTCCTTAAAGACCGCGAGGCGCTCCTGTTCGGGCATAGCAAGATATTTTTCCCCATCTTTTTTGATAATGCGTCTGGCAGTATCTACAATATCCGCACCATGATAACCATTTTCCGGGAAATCACTCTCCTTGCCCAAAAGCTCCATATAACGTGCATTTACCGAAGCCGCCAGATTGTCAATCTGATTGCCCGCATCGTTGATATAATATTCGCTCTGAACCGAATATCCCGCCGCACGCAGGAGATTGACCAACGCACTGCCTGTTGCAGCCCCGCGTCCATGTCCTACATGCAGAGGCCCCGTTGGATTTGCGCTCACATATTCTACCTGAATGCGTGGTACATCCTTGGCCGGCAAGATTCCATAGTTCTCCCCCTGCTCCAGTATCCTGGCAAACGTATCATAGAGCACATTGGATTTCAAATAAAAATTGATAAAACCCGGCCCCGCAATCTGTACATGATCGAGCCAATCGCCCTGTATCCGCTCGGCCAGCGCTTCTGCAATCCTGCGCGGTGCCATATGGAAAACGCGTGCGGACTGCATAGCAAAATTCGTGGCAAAATCCCCAAATTCTCTTTGCGGCGGTATCTCCAATACAACAAGAGGCAGCTCAGCTTTCGCAAAGACGCCATCTGCTATCGCCTTTTCAGCTGCTTGTTCAATTGCTTCTGTCAACGTTACTTTAATATCCAAAAAAAATCCTCCTATGCTTAATTTAACTTATGTTTTTCACTTGCTGCCGCACAAACCGCTATATGCAGCTCATTGTTTCCCTGCAATACCCCATTGATTGCCAACGTATAATCCACATCGATATTACCAGACACATTGCCATATACGATTTCCAATTTGTTCGTCCTGACCAACATGTCCATCTCCCCGTAAGGCGTGTGATAGACACTGGAGCTTTCCTGCTTCTGCGCGAAAAACTGCTCATGTACGACCTCTCCCTTGCGCATGAGCAACAAGGAATCGGCTGCAATTTTCAGGACTGTCGAAGTTTTTTCATGATCTCCCAGCGTACGATCATCATAAAGGATATAATGCTTGCCATTCCGGTAATAATGTCTGCCCTCAGCCATCATTTCAATATGATTTACCTCGCCTGCGGCATCCATCTGCCGGCTTATGACCTTTACAATGACTTTATCCATTCTACCGCTCCTTAAAATACACTATGACTATTATAGCCTCTTGCCATATCTTTTTCTACCCCTAATAATCGATACAGAACAGCAATATTCGTTCTCCATCATACCAAATATCGCAACTTTTTTGAAGGGCTTTCACAGAAAATATATTTATTCCGGGTATTATAAAAACAAAAAACCACCTGCCCTCTCCAAATAAATGAATAAATTGAACCGAAGCAAGTGGTTTTTCATATAAGGTTTTGCAAGAAAGTCATATTTTAATTTATACTTTGAATTTCGCTGCCTCCGTCTTGAGCTTATCAGCCAATTCAGACAATTTCTGCGTAGCTGAGGCAATTTCCTCCATAGAAGCCGATTGTTCCTGTGTAGAAGCCGATACCGTCTGAGATTCCGTAGCATTCTTTAGACTTACAGATTTGATATTTTCCATTGTATCGCGCATCGCCTGCGTGCCTTCGGCAATCCCCTGTATATCCTTTGACACGTCCTCGATGCCTCCGGCGAGTGCCTGAATCGATACGACTATGGACTCAAAAGCACCATCGGTTGCCTTTACGGACTGCATGCCCTGAATGACGTTTTCGTTGCCTTCCTTACTGGCTGTCACTGCGCGTTCCATATCATGCTGAATTTTTAATACAAGCTCTGCGATTTGCTGTGAAGAATTTCCAGACTCCTCCGCAAGTTTTCGAACTTCCTCCGCTACAACTGCAAAGCCACGACCATATTCGCCGGCACGGGCTGCCTCAATGGCCGCATTGAGTGCCAAAAGGTTTGTCTGCCCCGCGATGCTAGAAATAATCCCCACAACATTCTTGATTTCATCCGAGCTCTTAGCCAGTTCATCAATAGAATTCTGTACCGTATCAGTTCCCTCATGGATCTTATTCATATGTGTAACAACCTCTGCGACAGAACCTCTGCCTTCCGTCACGCGATCCACCGTTACCTTTGTCACCATAGAAATTGCATCCGCCTTTTGTGCAACATCCACGGCATGCTCCGCCATTTGTACAGATGTTTGCTCCAGATTTTCTACGGACTGTGACTGCTGCACAATCCCCGCAGCTATCTCGTTAATGGATGAAGTCACATTATTGGCGGCCTCTGCCGACTGGTGGGACGCTGCCGTGAGGGCTGCAGACGAGTCCGCTATCTGGTCAGCATCTTTCTGGATTCCCTGCAGCAAGCGGCGCATGGTAGCACGCATCTTCGCAAAGCCCTTTGCCAAATCGCCAATCTCATCATCGGCATGTCCTGCTTCTTCCTGGTGGCTCAAGTCCCCTGTATTAATAATCTCACAATCCCCGCGCAATTGCAGTATGGGACTGGAAAACCGCTTCACGGCAAACGAAACAACAAAAACGACCAGCAATATGATTGCTATGCCTGCCGCCCCCATGATCTTCAACAAAGCAGTTGCGTCTTTGCCAATCTCAGAAACCGGCGCCGTTGCTACAGCAATCCAGGTATGTGGTCCCACTGCGATTGGCGTAAGAACAGCCCTTGCCTGTTCACCTGCCGCAGTCGTATAGTCCGTCGATACCTGTTGATGATTGTCTATCGCAGTCTGAAACCCCTGTACCAGCCGTTCATCAATTTTTTTACTGGATTCTGTCCGGGAAAGATCCAACTGACCCACATCATCGGGCTCTTGCTCATAGGCAATTACTATACCTTCCTGGTCCGCGATAAAGATATGCCCTGTATCCATATACTTAAAGCTTCCTGCCAACACCGAAATTGAATCCAGATCGATGGTACCGTAAACAATCCCGACGATATCACCGCGATCAACCACCGGCAAGGCCATAACCGTAATGAGCTTCCCGCTGGAACCTGAGGTCATCGGCCCTGTAACATAAGGTGCCCTGGTTTCACGAACCTTATTGATATAGTCGCGCGAGCTCCGATCCATATCCAGACCCTTATCACTCACAGCCTTGCCATTGATATCTGAAAATGCCAGCATATCAAATCCCTTTGCCCGCTGCTTCGCTTCCATTAAAGCATAAATTCGCGTATTCCTGTCCCCATGGATAATACTCGGATTATGTGTAAGTTCCTCCAACCGCAACAGCTTTTCCTGGCTCTTCTTCTCAACCTGCAGGGCGGCCTGGCTGCCTACCCCTTCTGCAATCTTGTCCGCATCCTCAAAAAGGGTATTCCTGCACATATAAAAGCTGATAGCAAAAAACACCAGGAAACTCCCTATAAAAAGCGGCAATAATACCGCCAGGAATTTCGTCCGCAACGTATTAAATTTCATCTTCTGCATCCTCCTACATATAATACATGTTCCTGAATAACTCCATCCTCTCTGACAACCTCATAATGTATACGCAATCATTGGTGTGAAACTGCTATATTAATTTCCATGGCATGACCGCCGATATCCATTTCAACGACCAGATAAGAATCATTACCCAGCTTTATCTGGCAGTGTTCACCCATAGACAGGCTCGGCGTTGAAATATCTACCTCATGCCCCATAGCAGATAAATTTGTTGCCGCATTTGCCGTAAGCATGTTCGATATCTCCGAAATAGCACTTTGCGCCATTTCATCAAAAGAGTCCACTGGCATGCCCATCATCATGGTCGAAGCAATATATTTTGCCGTATTTTCTGTCATATTATACGCAATATTCCCACGTATTTCCTTGGTAAACCCCACGATGACCGTTACCCCTAATCCCACCACGATATTTTGCTTGACATACATGTTTGTACGCTTGGGCTCCTGAAATCCCATCTGTGGCAAAACAGTTATGAATGCATCGATAAAGGGATTGACTAATTTAACATCCATGGTATCATTCTCCTCCCGCGAATCCAATATTCATATAAATCGTTCCCAATCTCGTTGCCGCACTGATTTTAAAGGAAATAAGCTTTGGATTCGCAATGCGGATATTTTCCCCATAAAGTGTTCCCGGCGGCGTCACACGCATCTCTCTGTCCTGGAAAATATCATTAATTGTGGATACGCCATGTCCTACAATGATATTCGCCGCCTCTTCAACAGCCTCACCGATTTCCTTCTTCGAGACCTCAGCATCCGATTTCCTGCCAAGCACTACACGCGAAAATTTTTGCATGGTAGATGCATCCATATACAAAATAGCTCTCCCGCGTGGTTTGCCCGTAATTCCCAGAATCACCGCTATGCCATTAACCTCCAGGTAACGCCCTTCCTCCTGTGTAAGCTCCGCCTCACTGTGAACGCCGGACAAACTAAACAGTCCCTGCTGAAACGCCCTGCTGAAGGGTTTCGCATAGGACTCCCGCAACACTACAATTGTCCCGACCTTATTCTGGCAAAGAAGCATCAGTGTGTCTATAAGCTCATTCTCATTGATTGGCTTCTGCAAAAATGCGCTGATGCCAGCTTCCTGCCCTTTTGCCATGAGGCTGGCATCCCTCATCGCACTGATCATAACAATTTTGGCATCCGGATCCATGGCATGAATCCGTCGGCTGCATTCTATGCCATCATGATCTGGCAGATTCATATCCATCGTCACAACCGTCGGCCGCATCTCACGATACTTCTCTATAGCCTCCGTAGTATTTGCGGCAAAAGCACAGATCTCAAAATTCGTCCTGGAAATAATATCTTCCAGTATCATACAGCTGACCTTGGAATCATCGACTACCATAACTTTAACTTTTTCCACACATAATCACCTGCTCCTCCATCCATAATATACCCAAATCTGCCCAAAATCCATACTATTGTCACACTATTTAAATATGTTCTATATTCTCCGGAAAATCCCTGCTTACTGCTCGATTATATGTAAAAAAATAGGAGCAGTTCCGGCATTCCTGCCTGAAAACTGCTCCCTCCAAAGTCCTTCTTACAGAATCATTTTTCGTCCATAATAGCTTCTGAGCCCTCAACGCCTGTACGGATGCGCACGGCATTCTCCACATTATAGAGGAAAATCTTACCATCGCCTACCTTACCCGTCTTAAGAACTTTCTGTGCGGTCTCCACTACAAGCTCTACCGGAACCTCACATACCACAATTTCCAACTTTACGCCTGGCAACAAATTGATATTATATTCACGGCCACGATAAACCTCCGTATGTCCCTTCTGTAAACCGCAACCATAGACCTGGCTTACTGTCATGCCCTGCACACCAATATGATTCATCGCTTCTTTTAGCTCCTCAAGCTTATTCGGACGCGTGACGATATCTATTTTCGTGATTTTACGCATATATGGATCCCCCCCTATTTGCTAACAGGATCGCTGTCTATAGAAAACGCCTGCATTGCCATCGCCGCGTCCTCTGCCGAGCCAATGACCGGGCTGCCTGTCATAATAGACTGCGCATAGCCACGTTCACCATGCTCCACAATATCGAGTCCCGATACTTCCTCGCTCTCGTCGACCCTTACCTGCATAAAAGCACTGACAAGTTTGAACAAGACGAACGAACCGATAATAGCGAGCGCATAGGCAACAACAATCGATATGAGCTGTGCCACAATCAAGTCTGAACTGCCATAGAAAAGTCCATCCGCACCGGCGGGGTTAACTTCCTTGGTAGCCCAAAGACCAGTAGCGATGGCACCCCAGGTACCACCTATACCATGTACGCCAAACGCATCAAGCGAATCATCATAACTTAACTTTGCTTTGACCACAGCAACTGCTGTATAGCATACGACCCCGGCTACAAGGCCAATGATGACAGATGGCATTGGCGCTACAAAGCCTGCTGCCGGAGTGATGGCCACCAGACCTGCAATACAACCAGAAGCTGCCCCAAGAATTGTCGGCTTTCCATTGTGAATCCATTCAATGAGTACCCATGCTACTGTTGCCGAAGCTGCCGCAGACTGTGAAGTCACGAAAGCATTTGCTGCCAGGGCATTAGCACCAAGTGCACTGCCAGCGTTGAATCCAAACCAGCCGAACCAGAGAAGCGTTGCCCCAAGTACAGTCATCGGCAAATGATGCGGCAGCATCGGCAGCTTGCCATAGCCATGCCGTTTACCAAGAAGAATACAGATGGTAAGGCCAGAAACGCCTGAAAGGATATGGATAACCAGCCCTCCGGCAAAATCAAGTGCCCCAAGCTGTGCAAGGAAACCACCGCCCCATACCCAATGTGCCATCGGATTGTAGATGAAGATTGCCCAAAGCAGGATAAAGACCGTAAAAGCCGCAAATCGCATGCGTTCGGCAAAAGCACCGGTAATCAGTGCCGGCGTTATGACCGCAAACATGCACTGAAAAGCTACGAAGGCGAGTTCCGGGATGGTACCGTTATCCAGTATATTCATGCCTACGCCAGTCAGGCCTACCTTCGCGAGACTGCCGATAAAACCGTTGATATCTGTCCCGAAGGTCATGGCATAGCCTAAAATGACCCACTCCACGGAAATCATAGCCACGATAAAGAAACTCTGCATAATCGTAGTAAGCACATTCTTGCTGCGGACCATACCACCATAAAAGAACCCTAAACCAGGCGTCATGATAAATACGAGTGCCGCACTCATAAGTACCCAGGCCGTATCACCTGTATCGATTTTCGCCGCCTCCGCCGGATCCGCTGCGAGAGCCGCCGGTATGGCAAACAGCATGCAAAGTAATGTCAAGCAAAGAATTGACCACGTCTTTTTCATGTTAATCCATCCCTTCATAGAACGAGCAAAAGAAAAACGCCCTGTCTGCCGGAAAGCGGCCGAACCATCCCTAGGCAAAACAGCATTGTCTTTTGTGTTTCGATTAATAATTGCTGCAACAAGTAAAAACAGAAAAGCCCCTGCGAATCCGGTACCGGATTCGCAGGGGCTTCATTGCCTCGCCTTATTGATGCTTTTATTATAGCGGGTGCATCCAGGATTGTCAACAAATCCACCTATGTATTCAGGTATACTGTTTATGCAATAAAAATCCGTTCATATTGTATAAACTGAGTTCAGCGTATGACAGGCAGATCCCAGTGATACCGCAGTGCCAACAGGCGGAGACCTGTGGTGACTGTAAAGCAAAGATACATGGCTATATCCTTTGTAACATAAGGGTAAACGAAATAAAATGCCAGTGCGCCCGCCAAAGCAGCCGTGGCATAAATCTCTTTATAAAATACTCCCGGCAGCTGCTGGATGAAAACATCCCGTATCACCCCGCCGCCCACAGCGGTTACCACCGCCAGAAACGAAACCGTAATCACATTATAGTAACCACAATTCATAGCCATATTGGCTCCAGCCGCAGCAAAAGACCCAAGGCCTATGGCATCGCAGACCTGTATAGGCATGCTGAACCGCCTGCAAAAACCATTCAAAAGCATTGCCAGCACCGCACCTATAATACTTACTTCGACATACAACGGGTCACGAAAAGCCGTGGGCGGCGTATTGGCAATCACCACATCGCGAATGATGCCACCACCTACAGCCGTTGCCAGTGCCAAAATCAGGATGCCAAAAATGTCGAGTTTTTTCTCCACACCAGCCAAAGCACCCAAAATAGCAAATGCCATCGTACCAATGATATCGAAAACCGCCATCAGGTTCATGACCGGACCTCCCGCTTCCTCAAGCCTGCAGGCGGGACAGGATTGTGCGTGCTACATACACGCCGCTTGCTCCCGCCTGTGAGAGTCCCCGTGTAACACCGGCACCATCTCCCACGGCAAAGATATTCTGCAGCTTCGTCTCAAGCTGCTTGGAAAGTACCAGACGTGAGCTGTAGAATTTCACCTCAACGCCATAGAGCAGCGTATCATCATTGGTCATACCTGGTGCAATCGTATTAAGCGCCTGAATCATTTCGATAATATTATCCAGATGCCGCTTTGGCAGCACAAGACTCAGATCGCCCGGAGTCGCCGCGAGTGTCGGCTTCGTGAAGCTCTTGCCCAGACGATGTGCATTCGTACGCCGTCCTTTAAGGAGATCCCCGAAACGCTGCAAGATGATTCCCCCCCCCAGCATATTGGAAAACGACGCAATACGCTTGCCGTACTGGTGTGGTTCATTGAAAGGCTCTGTAAAACGGTTGCTTACCAAAAGCGCAAAATTCGTATTGTGGCTCTGCAGCTTCGGATCGCTGTAGGAATGTCCATTTACGGTCACAATCCCATCTGTATTCTCCATGACGACATGTCCATGCGGATTCATGCAGAAAGTACGCACAAGATCCCCATAGCGCTTCGTACGATAAACGAGCTTGGCCTCATACACATCATCGGTAATATGATTGAATACCTCATCCGGAACCTCTATGCGAACGCCCACATCCACCTGGTTATTCAAAAGTTCCAGCCCCAGGTTACGGCATTCTGTCGTGAACCATTCCGCACCAGCACGCCCCGGAGCAATTACCAGATACTCTGCCTCGATACGCTCACCGTTATCAAGCAGCAGGGCATTCGTTCCCTTACCATCCGTTTCAATATGCTTCACAAAACATTCAAAATGAAAGATAACCTTATCGCGTAAATATTCATAAGTTTTTTCCAGCATACGCAGATTATTTTCTGTACCCAGGTGACGTACGCTCGCATCCAGCAGATGCAAATCATGCTCCAGCGCCTGTTTTCCCAGCGTACTGTTTTCCGTGCTGAACACCTTGACTGGCGCACCATGCTTCATATTGATATCATCGACATAGCGAATGAGCTCCATAACCTTCTTATCCGGCAAAAATTCATTGAGCCAGCCGCCAAATTTTGTGGTGAAATTATATTTGCCGTCGGAAAACGCCCCCGCACCGCCGAATCCGCGCATGATACTGCAAGGCTTGCAATTGATGCAGCTTTCAACCTTCCCTGCCGAAATAGGACATACCCGATGATAGATGTCCTTGCCGCTTTCAATTATGACAACCCGCAGCCCCGGCTTCTTTTCAATAAGCTCATAAGCGGCCATAGCACCTGCAGGTCCGGCACCAACAATAGCCACATCATATTTTTTCATATATATACACTCTCCTTATTTTGCCTCATCAGAAAAATATTGCCGCCATTCAGCCAGCAGAGCACGCCTGCCAGATCAATAGTGACAATTCATATTGCCTCTCTATTATATAGGAATATCCCCTCTGCTGTAAAACATTTTTTATTCCTGATTCTGTTAACCTTGAAAACACATTGCATTTTACCCTCTTTTGCAATTATAATTGTATCATACTGTTTTTGGGAGGAATTGTTTTGGCTAATAATCTTTACATTATCACAGCATTTATTTTATATCTTGCACTTATGATGCTTATAGGTGTCTTCTATTACCGTCGCACACGAAATATGGCAGACTATATCCTCGGCAGCCGCAAGCTTGGTGCCTGGGTCACTTCGATGAGCGCAGAAGCCTCGGATATGAGCGGCTGGATGCTCATGGGGCTTCCCGGTTATGCCTATGTGGCCGGGCTCAACGCCAGCTGGATTGCACTCGGGCTTGCACTTGGCACCTATGCCAACTGGAAGTTCGTGGCAATTCGACTCCGCAAATATACAGAGCTTGCCGACAACGCTCTCACGCTGCCGAATTTTCTACAAAACCGTTTCCATGATAAAACAAACCTGTTGCGTATCATCCCCGCAGTCTTTATTCTTATCTTCTTTATCATCTATACCTCATCCGGCTTTGTAGCTGGCGGAAAGCTTTTTGAGACCGTCTTCGGGCTGCCTTATATCTACGCCCTGCTGCTTGGTGCTTTTGTTGTTGTATTCTATACTCTCGTAGGCGGCTTTCTCGCCGTCTGCTGGACAGACTTCATTCAGGGCGTCATGATGTTCTTTGCCATCATCATCGTTCCAGTCATAGGTGCCTGGGCACTCGGTGGTTTTTCAACCACGGCCTCCGCCATCTACGCCGTTAACCCTTCCTTTTTCCATCCATTCACGAAGCCTGACGGTTCAATGATTTCTTTTATTGAATTCATCTCACTCATGGGCTGGGGACTCGGTTACTTCGGGCAGCCGCACATTCTCGTACGCTTCATGGCCATCCGTTCCTCATCAGAACTCCGGCAGGCCACGCACATCGCCATGACCTGGGTAGTCCTGAGTCTCGCTGCCGCAGTCGTTGTCGGTATGGTCGGCAAGGTTTATCTTACAACAGCACTCACAGGCACCGCTACCGAAACCGTATTCCTCGTCATGACAGATAAGCTCTTCACGCCATTTTGTGCCGGCCTCGTGCTCTCTGCAGTGCTTGCAGCCATCATGAGCACTGCCTCTTCACAACTTCTGGTAGCCGCCTCGGCCTTCGCCCAGGATTTCTATCGCATCCTCATTCGCAGAGATGCCGGGCAGCATGAGCTCGTCTGGGTCAGCCGTCTTTCCGTACTCACAATAGCGATCATCGCTGTCTGTCTGGGACTCAACCCTGACAATCTCATTCTCGACATGGTTGCCTACGCCTGGGCCGGCTTCGGCGCGGCCTTTGGGCCTGCCCTGTTAGCCTCGCTTTTCTGGCGGCGCGCGACACGTAACGGCATCCTTGCCGGCATCATTGTTGGGGGCGTAACCGTGCTGGTCTGGAAACAATTTGCCTTTTTCGGTCTCTATGAAATTATCCCTGGATTCGCCTTTTCACTCCTTGCCATCTACGTGGTGAGCAAACTTGGGCAGGAACCCGATAAAGCCATCACGGATACCTTCGACTCCGTGGAACACAGCGATATATGAATAAACAGCACCCCTGCACATCCATTCCGGTATGCAGGGGTGCTGTTTATTTGTCGAGATAGGTTTCAACCGTGCCGTTCCCTGGTTTCGTCCTTAGGTTTGCCACGCGCGATAAGATAGAGCGGACGATTCTTGACTTCCTCAAATATACGACCAATATACTCTCCGATAATCCCCAGAATAATGAGCTGAATCCCACCAAAAAACAATATGCAGCCTGTAATCGTAGCCCAGCCTGGTACCGCGTCATTGGCAATATATTTGGTGAAAAGCACATGCAGCAACAGTATAAAGCTCAAAAGGCCGCAAAACATACCGCCATAAAGCCCAAACCGCAACGGCAGCGTCGAATATGCCAGAATGCCATCCAACGCAAAATTCACCATCTTGCGCGGTGAGAACTTTGACACACCGGCAAAACGCGGCGGTGCTACAAACTCAATCTGTGTCTGCCGATAGCCCATCGCCCCGACCATGCCACGAATAAAACGCGCATGCTCGCGGTACCGCCGGAATGCCTTCACCACAATATGGTCCATAAGACGAAAATCCGAGCCACCTTCCTGAATATATACACTGGAAATAAGATTTAGCACTTTATAATAATAATAGGACGTGAGCTTTTTCACAACCGATACTCCCTCGGTTGTCTTACGGATGGTCTGCACGACCTCAAATCCCTGCTCCCAATTCCTGATGAGCACCGGAATAAGCTCCGGCGGATGCTGCATATCTCCATCCATTGTGACTACAGCATCTCCGTCTGCATGGTCCAGGCCACAGGTAAGTGCCAGCTGATGCCCAAAATTCCGTGCAAGAAAAATAGGCTGCACACGGCTGTCCATGTCTTCCAACTCACGCAAAATAGCACGGCTTTTATCCCGGGAGCCATCATCTACAAATATAAGCTCAAAATCATATGCGAGCGGCGCCATTGTTTCACAGATGGCAGCGTAAAAATGACGGATATTGTCTTCTTCATTGAACACTGGAACAACTATAGATATAAGTCTCATCTTTTTCTATCCACTTCATTTCTCAATTATATATACAAACACTTATATTATTATAATCTCTCCCCGGAAAATGCACAATGCTTCTATTCCTCGAAAATATATATCGCAAAAGTTGACAAAGAAAAAAATCCCAGCCATAATACTAACAGTACTTGTCTGAAAGGAGCACTTCATTTGCAAATATTTGAAAAGATAAGATACCACTTCTTTACCCGCGAATTCGTTCTGTTCCTCATAATCGGCTGTATTAATACCTTCAACGGAACCTTTCTGGCCTGGCTCTGTTCCTTTCTTATAACAGACAGTAATATTGCCTTTAACCTCGGCTATATTACCAGCAATTTTCTGGCGTACTGGATGAACAGCCATTTCATTTTTCATAAACCACTGCTTTGGCAGCGTTATATCAAATTTGCGATTTCTTATATTCCCAACTACCTCATTCAAAACATGATTGTCCTCATATTTTACAATTTTCTGGGATTTCCCGCTATCCTAAGCTATATTATCGCTGCCATCCTGGGAATTCCAGTAACCTTCCTCGCTGTAAAGCTCTTCGCCTTCAAACAGACCTGAAAACAGCCGGCTTCCTTGTCTTCATGACAAAGAAACCGGCTGTTTATGTATTTATAGTAAATTCATTTCATATACCAGCGGATAAGCGCCTGTGTCCCACAGTTTTCCATACCATGCTTTGCAAGCTCATCATAGAGTCTTTTCGCGAGTCTGAGTCCTGGCAGTTCAAGATGCATTTCATCGGCTGATTCAAGAGCTATGCGCATGTCTTTGATAAAATGCTTGATATAAAAGCCCGGTGCATCATCCCCTCGCAGCATCCGCGGCGCAAGATTCGAAAGTGAAAAGGAAGCCGCAGCACCGGTCGAAATAGTCTCCAGCACGGCCTGCGCATCAAGGCCGCATTTCTTCGCATAAGCGATTGCCTCGCATACCCCCATCATATTGGAGGCAATCGCAATCTGATTGCTCATTTTCGTATATTGTCCGGAACCTGCGGTTCCGAAATGCCGGATGACCTTGCCCATTTTTTCAAACATCGGCAAAAGTGCAGTAAAAGCTTCGCGTTCACCGCCCACCATAATAGCCAGTGTAGCATTTTTAGCCCCTACATCGCCGCCCGATACCGGTGCATCAAGTGAACAAACCCCTATCTTTTCCGCTGCTGCAAAAATCTTTTTAGCCAGTGCGGGGCTTGAGGTCGTCATATCAACGATATATCCGCCCTTCTTGGTCTTCAGCACGCCTCTTTCACCGAGATAAATTTCCTCGACATCTTTGGGATATCCCACCATAGAAATCACCACATCGACGTCTGTAGCAAGCTCCGCCGGCGATGCCGCCCACAAAGCACCTTTTTGAATAAGCGCTGCGGCCTTTTCCTTCGTACGCGTGTATACTGTAAGTTCATACCCCGCAGCCAACAGATGTTCCGCCATGCTGTTTCCCATGACTCCCGTGCCAATGAAGCCGATTTTTTCCATCATGTTTTTCGAAAGCCTCCATATCTCATAATGTTTTCATAAGCCTTGGGCTTGCCCAGCAGCATAGCATAAGCAACTGCATCCATCATCGCCCTGGGGCGCACATCTACATGTATGCCTTCGACTGTCTTCCAGCCCGAAAGCCTGACCTCGCGCTCATAGGCAACCTGTTCATCTTCCTGCTCCTGCTGCTTGATATGCCTTATATGCTTTCTTTCCTCCAGATACGCCTGATATTTATTTTTTGCTACCTGTTCCCGCGCATACTTCTCCGTCTGATCATTGAAAAGTGTTCCGGTTGCGCGGCGAGCTTCCTCATCCTCTGCCCGTGTTTGCGTCTTAAGCTCTGGTATCTCAAACCCCACCGGCTTCGATGTTTCCTGCTTATCCGGCACACGTGACCACGGCTTAGGCATAGGCGCCGGCATTTTAGGCGGTATCGGCGGTACCCCTGGAAACTCCGTACGCTGCGGTGGCCGCTTAACCTTTTGTTTTTTGTTATCCAGCACATTCGTAACAAAAATGAACAGTATAATCAGTAAAACCGTCAATAACGTTTCCATATCATTTCACCGGAGGTGTAGCCTTTAAAGACTCTCCACTGCCCGAACGGCTGATAGCATCGCGCATATCGGTATCTGCCTTGATATTGTTAAGGTTATAGTAGTCCATAACACCCAGTTTGCCTTCCCTGAGTGCCGCAGCAAAAGCATGTGGCACCTCGGCCTGTGCTTCAACCACCTTTGCCTCCATTTCCTGCGTATAGGCTTTCATCTCCTGCTCCTTCGCCACAGCCATAGCCCGGCGTTCCTCGGCTCTGGCCTGCGCAATACGTTTATCAGCCTCTGCCTGGTCTGTAAGAAGCTCCGCCCCGATATTACGTCCCACATCGACATCAGCGATATCAATAGAAAGGATTTCAAACGCCGTTCCCGCATCAAGTCCCTTGCCAAGAACCGTCTTTGAAATATCATCCGGGCTCTCAAGCACATCTGTATGCTTTTCTGACGAACCCACCGTGGTAACAATGCCCTCACCAACACGTGCAATAATCGTCGGTTCCCCGGCACCGCCTACCAGACGATCAATATTGGCACGTACAGTCACACGGGCTTTGATTTTAAGTTCAATGCCATTTTTCGCCACAGCAGAAACAACCGGCGTCTCAATGACCTTTGGATTTACGCTCATCTGCACAGCCTCAAGCACATCACGTCCAGCCAGGTCAATAGCTGCCGAACGCTCAAACGGCAATGGAATCTCTGCACGATGTGCGGCAATCAACGCATCAATTACCTTATCCACATTGCCTCCCGCAAGATAATGCGCTTCCAGCTGATTGACATTCACATCGAGACCTGCCTTATTTGCCTTGATCAACGGCATAACAATCTTTACTGGCGGTACACGGCGCATCCGCATACCCACAAGAGTAAAAATACCCACGGACACATTCGCTGCCATAGCAGAAATCCAAAGTCCCAACGGTACAAAATGCAGGAATATCATACTACCCGCAATGACGAGTACCAAAATAAATCCGGAACCAATCAATGTTCCCATAAAAACACCCCTCTGTATTATTCTTCAATTTTTCTGACCACAACACGGCTCCCATTTACCGAAACCACACGTACACGTTCCCCTTTTTTCAGGAAAGCTCCTTCAGATACAACATCTACGGGTGAACCATCCAGCAAAATCGAACCGGATGGACGAAGCTCTGTAACGACTTCCCCTTCACGGCCGATAAGCTCATTCCTTGCCTCGGCACTTACATAGCCGCGCGCTGTCGTAGACTGATCACTCAGCACAATTTTTTTCCACAAACGGCTCGACGGAAGTTTCTTCACCATAAGCGCAAACAGTATGGCAGACAGTACAAAAGACGCCAGCATTGCATAAATCGCGTTGATATCGCCACCGAGCGCCAGTACGACACTATATAGCATCGCAGCCACGCCAATGCCTGCAAACAAACCGATTGTAGGCATGAGCACCTCAATTACGACGCAGAGTATACCTGCAAGAAAAATCGCAATCTGATAAAAACTCACCAGTCCCTTTACATACTGACTGCCAAAAAAAACACCTGCAGCA
>WSSedB1CaDRAFT_10000567_pt1 | contig 15621 bp, 14 predicted proteins | sample WetSurSB1Cattail_FD_9460 | JGI IMG/M metagenome (IMG submission 9460)
CCGTTGCCGGATACGCCCTTGCGATTCAGATTGTCTTCCCCCTGGTCGGGGCGACGCCTGCTTCTTGCAGCAGGCCGGGTTTGCCAGCTACGCTGGGCAAACAAACAAAAAAGCCCGGATGGTTGTCCGGGCTTCAAAAAAAAACCTTTAAAAATTCTACAAATCAATCACTTCCCATATCGCCATTCAAAATTAACCGCCTTGCACCCCGGCACCTGGCGACGAAAACGTTCCAATCCCTCATCGGTGACCCTGGTCCCACTACAAGTCAGCCATTTCAGCTCCTTGAGCAGGGCAAGGTTATCCAGTCCCGCATCGCTGATGGCTGTATGGTAGATGGAGAGGCGGCGCAGACCACGGAGCGCGTCCAAAAGGTGCAACCCCTTGTCGCTGACCGTGGTATTGGAGAGGTACAGCTCGTTGAGACCGGAAAAATGCTTCAAATGTTCGAGTGCGCTGTCATCAATATCGTACAGAAACAACGCCTGCAGATCGTCCGGCAGCAGAGCATCCAAAAAATGCATCCCTGCCCCACCCTTTCCCTTTACATCAAGCCTGACTGCCTTATCCAGCAGCACTTCCCGAACCCCACGGGCATTTCCCAGGCGCTGCCAGTCGCGGTAATCCACCGATCCGGCGCTTCTTTCATACAGTATCCCGCAAACTTGATCCACGGGAAAGCGCAGCAAACGTGTCGCCAGGGCCGGAGAGCTATGCTGCACCTGAGTATCAACCTCACCGCGCAACGCAGCCAGCTGCTGCCTGGTTTTAATTATGTCCAGATCAACCTTGGCAGCCATTTCCGCCATCAGATTGATACCGTCGACCGTGGTTTCATCAATCCGTAACATAAAACCATAGATGTCGGTGGTCTTCAGTTCCTCAATCTGGCGGATAACCGCATGGATGTTTTGTTGGACGCGGGCAATCAAACGGATAACCCGCACCAGCTCCAGGGCAATATCCGTAGCCGGTCCAGGTTCCGGCCCCAATTCCCAATCGCAGAGAATATCTTCCAACGCCGCGCGGTCTCCCATGCCATAAGCTTGGTTGGCAATCGTCATCAACTCCTGACGTCGCAGGCGATCTTCCTCATCGGATGCCAGATCGGGGTGTATGGCTTTTGCAACCTCGCGGTACAGACTTTTTAAACGCTTTTGAGGTTCATCTGGAACAGGAGTATCGTCATCATCCAGCAAATCGGTACGATGATGAAAGTTGGAAACGGTTTCTTCAAACTCAACTGAATCAGCGTCACTAACGATATCGTCGTTACCCAACAATCCCTTCAACTGCCACTCCAGATCCTCCAGTATACGTATGCGCGCCCCCAAGAGTGCCTCATAGTGCTGTTCGAACTGGCGAATCTCGGCTTTGAGAGTGGCATAGGACTGTTCCAACTCAGCCAAATTCCACTGAAAACGGGACAGTTCTTCCCGCTTTTTGAGCAGTTCGATTTCTTCGGGTGTTTTGAGACGGTTATGGTACGGACCCATGTCAGCCCCCCCCTGAACAGGTGCGATCACGCGCTTCTCGGGCCAAGGGAAGGGTAATCCTGCGTTTCTCGGTCAGGGAAAAACGATAGATCGCCTCAAAAAAACGGATCAACTCGCCAACCTCACGGCTGGTGGTGACCAGAATGTAATCAACCACGTCGTCGGGAACACGTACCTGGCGATCATCGGCAATTTTTTTGAGGATCATGCGCCGCGAGGTATCATCGGAAGCATCTACCCTGGCTACCAATCCCCAGAGCAGACGCGATACGAGGTGGTCATCCAGATAGGGCAACATACGAGGGGGATGCAGTCCTGCCAGGGCAACGGGACGGCCGGCGTCATGGAAGTCATTGAACAATTGCCACAGGCTTGCCCTCAAGGAGGCATCATCAGGCAACAGATGTAGGTCATCCACCACCAGTGCGACTGCACCGGCGAATGATGCAATAAACGATTCCGCGGAAAACGTTTCCCGGAAGGAAAAATAGGGAACATTCGAGCAACTGCCGCTGGCCAGCTCCAGCCCAATGGCTTTCAGCAGGTGGGTTTTGCCGGAACCAGAAGGCCCGTGAAGGTAAAGCAGCCGTTCGGATTCATCCGGATCGGTGACACGCCTGGCAAAGCGCACAGCGGCAGCGTTTCCGTCACAGACAACAAAGCTGTCAAAGGTGTATGACGATGTGATTGGGAATTCGAGAATTTGTTGCATAATTAAAACAAAGCAGCCTGGAGCGACGTAGGTACGGAACGGCCAAAATGCTGATAAGCGGCCAGGGTGGCCACGCGTCCACGGGGAGTGCGATTAAGAAATCCGTTCTGGATCATGTACGGTTCATATACATCCTCGATTGTGTCACTCTCCTCGCTGATGGCTGCTGCAATGGTGTCCAAACCCACCGGACCGCCGGAAAACTTGTCGATGATCGTTAACAGGATCATGCGATCCATCTGGTCGAATCCCATTTCGTCTATCTCCAGGAGTTCGAGCGTATCATTGACCACCTGACGGGTGATAATGCCGTCGGCGCGAACCTGGGCAAAATCGCGGACCCTGCGCAACAGCCGGTTGGCAATGCGCGGCGTGCCGCGACTGCGGCGGGAAAGTTCGTCAGCACCCTTTAGTTCGATCTCCATACCCAGAATACGGGAAGACCGGATAATGATAGTGGCAAGTTCGCTGTGGGTATAAAATTCCAGCCGCGAGATAACACCGAAACGATCACGGAGCGGCGATGACAGCAGTCCGGCCCGGGTCGTGGCGCCCACTAGGGTAAAACGGGGCAGGTCAAGCTTTATGGAGCGTGCGCTGGGACCCTGGCCAATCATGATATCCAGCTGGAAATCCTCCATGGCGGGATAGAGGATTTCTTCAACCACATGGGATAAACGGTGGATTTCATCGATGAACAAGACATCATGTTGTTCCAGATTTGTCAGAATGGCTGCCAGGTCGCCGGGGCGCTCGATGACCGGGCCGGACGTCGACTTGATATTGACACCCATTTCGCTGGCAACAATGTTAGCCAGGGTTGTCTTGCCAAGGCCGGGTGGTCCGTACAGAAGAACATGGTCCAGCGCCTCTCCCCTGCCCCGTGCGGCATCGATAAACAGGCGCATATTCCCCTTGATCTTCTCCTGCCCGATATAATCATCCAGAGCCTTGGGACGCAAGGTGTTGTCGAATTGGGAATCGTCATCGCGTTTATCAGGGGTTATGGTTCGGGCTTGCATCGGTTCTCCGAAGGGAAATACTAAATTGCCTTGGAACTATGACCTAATTCGGGGCGATTGTCAAAGGAGGAGTATACCCGCGCGGAACGTGTAAAATCAATCATTTGTATCCTGCGCTGCTACGTAATTGGATTAATATTTATTGTTTTTATGATAGAGTGTCTCACCTATCGGACAATTGAAATGAGGTTAACAAACTCATGCATACAAACAAGCGATTGCCTATGCAGATTTCAAGGTTCCCTGGAGCAACTGTCTGCTTACTGGTTCCACTGCTGTTAACTGCCTGCGTCGGCCCCCAGCGGGCAAAAGAACCCTCCGGATATCCAACGAAGAAAGGCCAGCAACCGTATACCGTGAACGGCACCCGCTACGAACCGCTTGCCAGCCACATCGGTTTCGAGCAAGAGGGAATTGCCAGCAGCTACGGCAGCGATTTTCATGGCCGCACCACAAGCAGTGGCGAAACGTTCGACATGCATACCATGACCGCGGCACACAAAACCCTGCCATTGGGTGTCTTTGTCCAGGTGCGCGACAAACGCACCGGCAGGGAAGTTGTGGTGAGGATCAACGACCGCGGCCCCTTTGTTCGTGATCGTATCATTGATCTATCCGAGGCTGCTGCCAATAAGCTGGGCATACTCCGGCAAGGTCTGGCGCCGGTAAAAATCACGGCGCTTGGATACCTGAGGAATGATCAGTCTGGCAAACCGGCATACCGCAGTCCCAAAAGCTATGACAGTGGTTCTTTTGCATTACAGGTAGGAGCATTTTCACAGAAGGCCAATGCGGTTCGTTTTGTGGAGGAACTGCGACGAAAACATGGTACAGCGGATATTCAGGAAGCCCTGGTGTCGGGCACAAAATACTACCGGGTCCGACTAGGAAAATACACTTCATTGAAAACAGCCCAGACCAACCAAGACCGGTATCAAGCCGGCCGCTTCCCGGGATGTTTTGTTGTGGCGCTGGATTAGCTTGGGTGAAGTAACAATGCAATGGAAGAACCATTGCCCTTCCATTGCATTGTTACAAAAAAATTATTTCAGGCTATCAACCAATTCTTTAACGTGGGATACGGAGCTGTCGAACAGAGCCTGCTCGGTCGGATCCAGATCGATTTCGATGATCTTTTCAACGCCGTTTGCGCCCAGAACACAGGGAACGCCAACATAATAGCCGTTTACGCCGTACTCGCCTTCGAGCATGGCACAAACCGGCAGGACGCGCTTCTGGTCGCGCAGAATGGCTTCAGCCATGCAGATGGCCGAAGAGGCCGGGGAATAGAAGGCCGAACCGGTCTTGAGCAGGCCGACAACCTCACCACCGGCGTTTGCGGTACGCTTAACCATTGCGTCCACAACTTCCTTGGCTTTTGCCGCACTCTTGTATTTCTTTTCCAGAAGAGACATAACCGGAATACCGGATACATTTGCATAACGGACCAGCGGCACCATATCGTCACCGTGTCCGCCCATAACCATGGCTGTGACGTCTTTCACGGAAACGCCCAGTTCCCATGCGATGAAGGCGGCAAAACGGGCCGAATCCAGCACGCCGGCCATACCCATGACGCGGTTTTTGGGAAAACCGGTAACTCTCTGACAGAGGGTAACCATGGCATCCAGCGGGTTGGAGATACAGATAATAAATGCATCGGGAGCATACTGCTTGATACCCTCGGCAACCGATCGCATGATTTTGGAGTTGGTGGCGATCAGATCGTCACGGCTCATGCCCGGCTTGCGGGGCAAACCGGCGGTAATGACGATGATATTGGCGCCGGCGATTTCTTCATAGGAGTTGGCGCCTTTCAGGGAGACATCGAAACCGTCAACAGGCGAAGCTTCAGCAAGGTCAAGGGTTTTACCCTGCGGAAGACCTTCAACAACGTCAAAGAGAACAACATCTCCAAGCTCACGCAGAGCACTGAGCTGAGCAAGAACGCCACCGATTTGTCCACCGCCGATAAGTGCAATCTTTTTACGCGACATACTGTTTCCTCCTGGTTAGGTTATAGGTAGAATCGAACGCCTCAATATAAACCAAGAAGTTGCAGATATCAAGAATGCAAACACCTTCTTTTGTATTTGTTTTCACGGACTGCGCATGAATGAAACTAAAACAGTATTAAACGACTACCTTCGGCCGAAAAAACGCTTGGCCTCCAGGGCTTCATCGCGGGAAAAATGACGGGGAATCCTGAGCACCTGTCCTGGCCAGAGCTGTTTGGGATCACGGATCTGATCACGGTTTGCCCGGTAGATGAGAGGCCAGAGAGAAGAGTCGTTATAAATTTCGCCGCGGGCGGCAATCTGGGGAAGTGTTTCTCCGCGGCGCACTGTGTAAGCTGCCGGTTGGGGCGGAAGATACTCCCGCACAGGAGCGGAAGACTTTGCAGACATGGCCGCCCTGGCTTCCTCGGCGGCCTTGCGCTGTTCCTGCAGACGCTGGCGTTCCACGGCCTCGGCCGCTTCACGCATCAGGCGTTCTTCTTCGAGACGGGCTGCCTCTTCGGCAGCCCGTTTGCGTTCTTCGGCAAGCCGGCGTTCCTTCAGACGTTCCAGCTCTCCACGCAGAACCGAACCTTTCTGGAGAACAAGCAGATAAAAAGCATCGGCCCTTAGATCATTTTTCTGAACATAGAGTATGGCCTCGCCATGTTCAAAGGTTTCCAGCAGGTTCTGATATTCCTGCGGAAGTAAATGGGGCGCTTCCTGGCGGTCAAGTTCATCCACCAGTTGGGCAGCTCTCATGCGCCAGGTCGGTGCGGGAGCAGAGCATGAAGCCAGCAGGCTGCAGACCAGCACTGCTATGGCAAAGGCCTGGCGGCTCATATGGCGCCGATTAGGCCGGTTTTTCCGCCAACCTGATACCCAGTTCCCGGAGTTGTTTATTCTCGACCTGCGAGGGAGCATCCGACATCAGACAGGCTCCCTTCTGGGTTTTGGGGAAGGCAATGACATCGCGAATCGACTCGCTGCCTGTCATCAGCATGACAAGGCGGTCCAGACCAAAAGCAATGCCGCCGTGGGGTGGAGTGCCGAATTCCAGAGCATCCAGCAGGAAGCCGAACTTGGCGCGGGCCGACTCTACCGACATGCCAAGCAATTCGAACATGCGCGATTGGACCTGTTCCTGGTGAATCCTGATGGAACCGCCACCGATCTCGCTGCCGTTCAGCACCAGATCATATGCCTTGGCGCGACAACGTCCCGGATCAGACTCCAGATAGGACAGGTCTTCATCCATGGGCGCCGTGAAGGGGTGATGCACGGCTGCCCACCGTTTTTCCTCGTCGTCCCATTCAAGCAACGGAAACTCGGTTACCCAAACAAAACGGTAGTCGTCCGTGTTGGTAAGCTTGAGGATGGTGGCCAGATGGTTGCGCAACTTGCCAAGGGCATCGTTGACCACCTTGGGCTTGTCCGCCACGAAAAACAGAAGATCGCCCTCTTCCGCGCCAAAGGCGTTGTTCATGGCGGCAATCTCTTCCTGAGTAAAAAACTTGGTGATGGGAGAACGCCACTCATTGTTTTCTATCTTGACGTAGGCCAAACCCTTGGCGCCGTAGATCTTGACGAACTCGGTCAGGTCGTCGATCTCCTTGCGGGAAAAACGGGCGCACCCCTTGGCATTGAGGCCTTTGATGATGCCCCCCCTTGCGGCGGTATCGGCAAAGACCTTGAAACCGGAACCCTTGACGACACCAGTCAGGTCGCACAACTCCATGCCAAATCGGAGATCAGGGTTATCCACGCCGAAACGGCGGATAGCCTCGTCATAGGTGATGTGCTGTACAGGAAGCTGGACATCGACGCCCCTGGTCTGTTTGAAGATGGTGGCGATCAATCCTTCCATAACACCGATGATATCCTCACGATCGATAAACGACATCTCACAGTCAATCTGGGTAAATTCCGGCTGGCGGTCGGCGCGCAGATCTTCGTCACGGAAACAGCGCACCACTTGAAAGTAGCGATCAAATCCGGATATCATCAGGATCTGCTTGAATATCTGCGGTGACTGGGGCAATGCATAGAAGCTGCCCGGATTAATGCGGGACGGCACCAGAAAATCCCGGGCGCCCTCGGGTGTGGACTTTGTCAGAAAGGGGGTCTCCATTTCAAGAAAACCGTATTCCGTCAAATAGCTGCGTGTCAATTGTGAAACTTTTGATCGAAGAATCAGGTTTTGCTGGAGCTGTGGTCTGCGCAGATCGAGATAACGATATTTGAGACGGATATTCTCGTTGACCTCGCTGTGTTCGTCCAACATGAAGGGGAGCGGTTTGGAGCGGTTAAGCAACTTGCACTCGCTAATCCGGATCTCCACCTCACCGGTTTTCATGCTGGGATTGACGGTACCCTCCGGACGGGCAATAACTTTTCCCTTTATGGCCAGCACAAATTCGCTGCGCACGGTTTCGGCCACACCATGGGCTTGGGCATTAATTTCAGGGTCAAAGACGATCTGGGCAATCCCCTCACGATCACGCAAGTCGATAAAGATCAGCCCGCCATGGTCGCGGCGGCGCAAAGCCCATCCCATCAGAACAACCTCGCGTCCGATGTCCCGGCCGGTCAGATCGCCGCAGTAATGTGTACGTTTCCAGTCTCCCAGAGTCTCCATATATATCTCCATTCCAATGTAGTAATTATTCAAGTATTCAGAGGTGTGTTATCAATTGATCAACGTTCCGATATTCCCGAAGCGCGGCCGGAATTTCTCCCGGTCCCACGACCAGTATTTAATGAAAGCCAGGCCTTTGATCTTGTCCCGCGAGACAAAACCCCAGAAACGGCTGTCATAGGAGCGGTCGCGATTATCCCCCATTACAAAATAGGAGTTGGGGGGCACGGTGACCGGTCCAAAGGTATCCCGAGGATTCATTTCCTTGGGAATAACCTCTTTCTCCTTATGGATCTCGTGGGGGTTCTGATAAAGCTTGCCATTCACATAGACTTTCTTGTCCTTCCCCTCCACCACGTCGCCAGGCGTACCGATGACCCGTTTGATGAAATCCTTGCTGGGGTCTTCGGGATACTCGAACACAATCACATCGCCCCGGAGCGGATCGCGTACCTTAATTACCTGCGAATCGGTAAAGGGTATTTTGGTGCCGTAGATAAATTTGCTTACCAGCAGGTGATCGCCGATAACCAGAGTGTCCTCCATGGACCCGGAAGGAATCTTGAAGGCCTGCACCAGATAGGTGCGAATAACCAATGCCAGCAATAAGGCAATGATAATGGACTCGGTATACTCGCGGACAAGGCTCTTTTTCCTGATGGCCGGTTCAACTGATTGAGCTGCACCGCTCTGGGTTACATCGATTTTTTCTTGCATATACTGTTTCCTTTAGGGTGTCGAAATCGGATGCCGCGTTTTTCAACGCACATCCGCCGGTTCTATGTTCCGAAGTGTTTTTCAGTCCACTTTCAGAATCGCCAGAAACGCGTCCTGGGGCAACTCAACGTTGCCCACGTTTTTCATTCGTTTTTTACCTTCCTTCTGTTTTTCAAGCAACTTGCGCTTACGGGTGATATCGCCGCCATAACATTTCGCAAGCACGTCCTTACGCATGGCCTTAACCGTTTCACGGGCAATAATCTTGCTGCCGATGGCAGCCTGGATCGCAACCTCGAACATCTGGCGCGGAATCAGCTCTTTCATCTTGGAGACCAGATCGCGTCCACGGTAGTAAGCTTTTTCGCGGTGGAGGATCAGCGACAGCGCATCCACCACCTCACCGTTGATCATGACATTCATGCGCACCAGTTCGCTGCGGCGATAATCGAGATGTTCGTAATCCAGCGAGGCATAGCCCTTGGTGATTGATTTGAGACGATCGTAGAAATCGAGAACGATTTCATTCAGCGGCAACTCGTAGATGATCATGACGCGATTCTGGGTGAGATATTTAATCTCCCGCTGCACACCGCGTTTGTCCTCGCACAGCGCCAGCACCCCCCCCACGAACTCATTGGGCACATGAATGTGCGCCAGGATAAAGGGTTCTTCAAGATACTCCACATGCTGAAGATCAGGCATCTGGTTGGCGCTTTCAATGTTCACCACCTCGCCCGTAACATGGTGCACCCGATAAACAACCGTCGGGGCAGTGGTAATCAGGTCCAGCCCGAACTCACGCTCCAGACGTTCCTGAATGATTTCCATATGGAGCAGTCCCAGAAAACCGCAGCGGAACCCGAAGCCCAACGCCAGGGAAGTTTCAGGCTGAAAGGAAAAGGATGAATCATTCAATTTGAGTTTAGCCAGTGCGTCCCGCAACTGCTCGTACTGGACGGTATCGATCGGATACAAGCCGGAAAAGACCATCGGCTTGACCTCCTTGAATCCCTCCATCGCCCCCGAGCAGGGCCGGTGCTGCAGGGTAACCGTATCCCCCACCTTGGCATCGGCCACATCCTTGATACCAGCAATGACGAAACCGACTTCACCAGCGGTCAGTTGCTGCGTCTCAACCATCTGCGGCGCAAAGACACCGACCTTGAGCGCCTCGAACGAACTGTTGGTGGCCATGAGCAGGATTTTATCGCCCTTTTTAAGTATGCCGTCAAAGAGGCGCACCAGTATGACCACACCCTGATATTGGTCGTACCAGGAATCAAACAGCAATGCCCTGAGCGGAGCTGCCGCATCCCCTTTGGGTGGCGGAATCTTTTTGATGATCTCCTCAAGGATCTCGTGAGTGCCGATGCCCTCCTTGGCGCTCGCCAAAACGGCATCGTGGGCATCAATACCAATGATTTCCTCGATTTCCTGAATAACCCGCTCCGGGTCGGCAGCAGGCAGATCGATCTTGTTCAGCACTGGAAAAACTTCCAGGTTGTTGTCAAGGGCCAGATAGACGTTGGCCAGTGTCTGGGCCTCAACCCCCTGAGAGGCGTCCACCACAAGCAAGCCGCCTTCACAGGCTGCCAGCGAACGGGAAACTTCATAGGTAAAATCAACATGGCCGGGAGTATCAATCAGGTTGAGAATATAGTCATTGCCATCATTGGCCCGATACGTGAGCCGCACGGTCTGGGCCTTGATGGTGATGCCCCGCTCCCGCTCAAGATCCATCTTGTCGAGGAACTGATTCTGCATCTCACGTTGCGACAGTGCGCCGGTATATTCCAGGAGGCGGTCAGCCAGAGTGGACTTGCCATGGTCGATATGGGCGATAATGGAAAAATTGCGGAGTTTGCTGATGTCCATGAAATCCTTGGGTATAAGCGAAAGTGTAATATTGAACAATAAATAATTACTGTTTGAATGTAAAGAGGAAAAGGGTTGTACAGGTCTGGTAGAATTGCGGCATTCGGTTCTAGAGTCGCATACTTACAAAGTCATCACAGGTATCGACATTGTAGTTTCTCATGATACTATCTGTACTGACGTTATATTTACCAAAGGAGAACTCCCATGACAGCAGCAGAACTGTTGAAACTATCAGGTGGATACTGGAGCAGTTGTGTGCTGCATGCCGGTGTCAGCCTAGACCTGTTCAGCCACCTGACGGAAGAGCCCAGAACCGCCGCGGATATCGCCCATATCATTGCCGGCGATCAACGCGGCATAACCATGCTCCTTGATGCGCTCACGGCCCTTGAACTCTTGGAGAAACACAACAACAGTTACCACGTAACTACCTTTAGTGCCGAGTATCTATCAAAAAAATCCGAGCACTACCTTGGGTATATCATACAGCATCACCACCACCTGATGACCGGGTGGAGCAGACTGGATGAGGCGGTTAGAAACGGCGCCCCGGTTGGAATAAGTTCTTCCCATACCGACGATGAAACCATCCGCGAGAGTTTTCTGATGGGAATGTTCAACATGGCCAACCAGGCTGCCCCGTTGGCCGTGCCGGCTATCGATCTCAGCGGACGACACAGGCTGCTGGATCTGGGCGGAGGACCGGGAACATATGCCATCCACTTCTGCCAACACAATCCGGAACTGCGGGCAGTGATCTACGATCTTCCCACCACCCGGACTTTTGCGGAGCGAACCGTGGAGCGCTTCGGACTCTCGGACCGTATATCCTTTGTTTCCGGCGATATCACCAGCGACCATCTCGGCAGTGGTTTTGATGTAGTTTGGATTTCGCAGCTGCTGCACAGCGAAGGGCCGCAATCAGCCGCAACCATTCTGGAAAAAGCCGCTCAGGCGCTTGTGCCGGGCGGATTAATACTGGTGCATGAATTCATCCTGAATGACACGCGCACCGCTCCCCCTTTCCCGGTCCTTTTTTCCCTGAACATGTTGATCAATACAACGGCCGGACAATCATATTCAGAGGAAGAACTTACAAACATGCTGGCCGAGGCAGGAGCGAAAGGAATCAAAAGGGTGTTGGTTGAACTTCCCAACGGCGCCGGGATTATCATGGGGACCGTCGGCTGATCCCGGCAGATTGCGCAGATTTTGTGCATTCCGATGAAGTGATTTTAAAAACACCTGAATTACGGCTAGATGGATTACCTGTTGACAGGTTTTCCACACGCCGACAATGAGTTGTTCAGGAGTTATCCACATTTTGTGTGCAAAACTCTTGTCAAGCACTAAATACAGTGGCCAGTCGGATTATGTATGAAAAAAAATCCAAAGGTTGACGGTCGAGCGTCCCGGTTGTGCGAGAGGCATGATCGGACCGTCAGCCGCCCCTGTGAATTGTGTAAAAATTGTGCATTTCGATGAAGCGTTTTTAAAAAGACTGTATTACGGCTAGATGGATAATCCGTTAATCGGTTATCCACACCCAAACAAGGGGTTGTTCAAAAGTTATCCACATTTTGTGTGTAAAACTCATGTCAAGCACTAAATGCAGTGGTCAGCCTCATTATCCATCAGAAAATCAGATGCGTTCCGCTGAACATGCGACATAAATTCATGGAAATCATACAAGAACTGCCATTGCAGGCAAAAGAGACTTCCTTACTTTTTTGAGCGCCACAACTTCAATCTGTCGAACCCGCTCACGCGAAATCAAAAAATGGTTGGCGATCTCCTGAAGCGTCATCGGATCGTCAGCTGTTACCCGGCAGTTGATTATGAAACGTTCGGGTAGTACCGATTTTAAGCAGACTCCAAGACGAGATGATGTAATTATGTATGTATGCACGAATCCACCAAACGGCATAGGAAATCAGGCGGATACCCTTGTAGGGATTATACCTGCGCACCGCGAGCATAAGTCCGACATTTCCCTCCTGAATCAGATCGAGCATTTTCAGGCCGTATTGACGGAAACCATAGGCAACCTTAATGACGAAACGCAGATTCGATGTAATCAGTTTATGCGCGGAAACGAGGTCTTTGTCTTCAAAATACGATACGGCAGCATGATGTTCCTCTTCTGCACTCATAATTGAAAATTTTTGAATCTCACCCAGATATAACGACAAACTATCTGTAACAATCGGAAAACTGGAAATCATAACCAACTCCTTGAGTTGAAAATCCCAACGACTGCGTTGTGTTCAGACATTGGTTGCTCCTTGTTGTTTAGATGATTGGTTGACAGTCTTTCGCCAAAAACATGCATGAGCTAGCAAGTTGGATAAATAGCATCTAACGTGCCAGAGAAAATCTGCGGACACTTCGAGCACAACACTTTAATTTTGCAGAAAAAAAGGTAAAGAGAGCGTACAGGGGAGCGGAAAACCGTCACCGGAATCCGTCATGTTTAACATTACCGCCATATATGACGAGGAAGAGCCGTTGTTCCGAAAGTAATTGGAGTATCTTAAAATTGCTTTGACGGCAGCTCGTTCCGGGGGCATGGTTATAAACAAAAAACAAATTCATTTCCCGTTAGATATCCTAACCGCTACCCCCAAAAGAGGGTTTCACAAATGTTCCACTGGCTCCGCGACCATCGCCGCGACGAGGCTCGAAAACGCCCCTTTCCCCCTGAATGGGAAGTTTTCGTACATGCTAACGTGGCCCACTACTGCATGCTCGACGACAACGAGCGCGCCGAACTTCACGCAACGATGCAGGTCTTCCTTGAGGAGAAAGAGTGGGAGGGATGTGGCGGTCTTGATCTCACCGACGAGATCCGCGTTACCATCGCAGCCCAGGCCTGTCTGCTGCAACTGGGACTCCCCCACGACTACTATCGCAACGTGGAATCGATCCTTGTCTACCCCTCCACCGTCGTGCCCCCCGAGCACCGGCCCAGCATCTTCGAGCGAGTGGACGGCCCGGTGGAGGCTGCTGCCCCCCTCCTGGGCCAGGCATTTGCCCAGGGTCCGGTGATCCTGGTGTGGGATGCAGTCCTCCACGGGGCGCGCCACCCTGAGCAGGGTCATAACGTGGTCTACCACGAGTTTGCCCACAAACTCGACATGCTCGACGGAGCAGCCGATGGCACTCCTCCCCTGGCAAACCGCGATCAACTGGACGAGTGGGTAGCAGTGTGCTCCCGCGAATTCCAGCGGCTACACAGCCTCGCCGAAAAGGGCCACAAAACGTTCCTCAACTCCTATGGTGCCAAGAACGAGGCCGAGTTTTTTGCCGTGGCCACCGAAGAGTTTTTCGACCGCCCGCTTGCCCTCCAAAAACACGCCCCCGACCTCTATCATGTTCTCAGCGCGTACTACCACCAGGATCCGGCGGAGCGCGTGAACCGTTCCTGCCCTGCGGATTAGCAAGCGGGCTCAACGCGGTCCGCCATTTATGGCAGAAGTGTTATATATGGCGGATTATGGTGACGGTTTTGCCTTCACATCGAACATTCCTTCCATTTTAGTTCCAACAAATCAAATATTTAACACTATAACATCTTCGCTGGCATGTTAGTTGCGATCCCTCTTAGCAGAACATGGGCACTGACGTCTTTCTTACACAACTTGAATTGATGTTAAGGGGGAATACTATGAAATCTCATATGAAAGACCACGCTGAAGGTACCGTTGAAAAACTAACCGGCAAAAATGAGGAAAAGATCGGTCAGGTCAACAGGGCTCGGGCAGGCAGAGCGGCGTATCATACACCGGCGAGTATTTGGATACTTGGCTGCGGTCGAATGATACATCACAATCAGGATTTCGATAGGCATAATGTTTTTGGAATAAAAGAGTTCAAAAGCAACCTTGATAATATGCGTGGACAATTTTGAGGACTCTGAACTGCTGGTTCATTTTACTACCGCAATACCCCCCACCCTCGAAGCTGAATTAAAGGAGACAAAAGATGACAAACAAAGGAAACAAGCCAACCAGCCCGGAAAAGCCTGTCTGGTTTATTACAGGCTGTTCGACCGGCTTTGGCCGGGAGCTTGCGATGCACTTGCTTGAACGTGGCTATACAACAGTCGTAACCGCTCGCAATCCTGATGATATAAGCGACATGGCCGAAGTAAGAAATGCTCTGGTGCTTAAACTGGATGTAACTGATCAGGGGCAGGTCGACAAAGCGGTCAAGACGGTCGAAGAAAAACTGGGGCGCATTGATGTGCTGGTGAATAATGCCGGTATCGGCTACTTTGCGGCAGTGGAAGAGAGTGAAGAAGAACAGGTGCGTCGAATGTTCGATATTAACGTATTCGGCCTGAACAGGATGATTCAGGCGGTTTTGCCCGGAATGCGCAAACAGCGCAAAGGTTTTATCATCAATTTTTCTTCCATCGGAGGACTCTGTTCATTTCCGTCGCTCGGGCATTACAATGCCACAAAATTTGCTGTTGAAGGACTGTCCGGAGCACTCTGTCAAGAGGTGGAACCGCTTGGTATTAAAGTTATGCTGGTCGAGCCGAGTGGATTCCGTACCGATTGGGCCGGACGTTCAGCAAATGAAAGTAAACAGATAATTGACGATTACGCCGCAACGGCGGGTGCTGCGCGCAATCAAGTGCGTGCCATTTCAGGCAAACAGGCAGGAGATCCGATTCGAGCCGCACATGCCATCCTGCAGGCAGTAGAATCCCCAAATCCACCGCACCATCTTCTTTTAGGCAATGATGCGTATGATACTGCAATGGCAAAACTGGATGAGTTACGCACGGAGTTCACTGCGTGGGAAGCGGTGTCTCGCGGTGCTGATTACCCGAAGGAATAAAGACTTATAGATATGATCGCCAAGGTTACTGGATCGATGAACAGGCTGCCAAGAAGCATTCCCGTTGAAGTAAATATTCAGGAATAATGGAGCACAATTGATGGATAACATTCTCTCAGCACGTGCCCTGATGGGCATTTCGCTCGGTTTCCACATCATCTACGCGACCCTCGGGATCGGACTGCCGCTCATGCTGATGATTGCCGAATGGATGTCGCTTCGCACCGGAGACGAACTCTACCACCAGCTTGCCCGCCGGTGGATACGTCCGGCAGGGCTGTTGTTCGCCATCGGCGCGGTATCCGGCACC
>WSSedB1CaDRAFT_10000568_pt1 | contig 15566 bp, 15 predicted proteins | sample WetSurSB1Cattail_FD_9460 | JGI IMG/M metagenome (IMG submission 9460)
GGAGAATTTCTGAATGTCCACAATGGCGTTTTTTGCAGTTCATTATCTGATTCCGGTTTTATAACTGATTTGCAGACACCCTTTGTTTTAAAAAAAGGTGAAGAATCCTTTCGGTCCATGGATTATCGTGTATCTATAGGGACTTCTTTTGGTAACTTTGAAGTTATATTATCCCTGAAAGAATAAAACCTTGTAAGAACGTATGTGGAAGTTTATTGCTCATACGGTTCAAGCATCTGCTTAGATTTAATCATAGATATTCTTTGAAAGTGTAAAATCCTTTGTAGATTAGATAAAAGGAAGTAATGCTGCCATGTTACAAATATTTGAAGACGTTGAAAAGAAAAAAATAGAATTAGAAAAACTTTTAGTTAACGTACAGACATCCGAAATTATATATCGACAAAAAAACGAAATAAAAATTGCTAATCGTTTTAAACTTATAGAGCGACAAATGCGGGTAGCTGTAAAAAGTTTAGAAGATGCAATGATGCTTAAGTAATACGTATTGTACAAATATTGGGTATGCATTATAACTGAATTTATTGCTATGCAAGCGTATAATAGTTGACGAGTATTGCATCTAAGATTACTGGATTATAGAATGAGTTGCAGGATTCTCCTCTGTTTTGCCGAATATTGTGAAAAAGCGACAAAGGAGATAGTTGATAATGGCAGAACCCAATGGAACAGTATGGGAAATTTAAAAAAAACATAAAGTAGATATTTTTTCTAAAGTAAATATCATTGGCTCTTATGTAGAAAATGAAGAGTGCAAAAATTATACGACACTCCTTAAAGGAAAATATGTTGTTTTAACAGATGATACAATATTTATTGTAAAGTATAAAAAAAGGGATGTAGACATAGCATATAATTTAAAAAGCCTTGGCGAGGTGAGAATTGAAAAAATCAAACGGGGAAATATATTATATGTAAAAAAAGAAATAGATTTAAGGCAATATACAGATGATATGGCCGATATAACAATAACCATGGATAATTTAATAAAGTCGGTTAAGATAATAATGTATAATGGTTTGGAGCATATATTAAAGGCACCAAAATTCTCTACGGAAAAGGGAGTACATAATTACGGTGAAGGTGAAATAGAAAAAAATTTATTGGAATATGAAAAGGTTATAGAACTTATTTAGTTTAAGAGCATCCTTCGGGGTGCTTTTTTTATACTCCGTGGGGTTTTAACAAAAAACAACTCAGTAATTGTATTTAGAAAATACTTAATGGCTAAAGTATTTATTAATTAGTGTTGAGATAATACTATTAATTCTGACTTGACAAATAATTCAGTATCACATATCATATATAATATATTATATATGATATGGAGGAACTGTGATGAAAATTACAAGTGTGGATATTATTGATGTAAAAAATGACTTGCAATCTGCAGTAGCAAAATGGCGACCGATTGTCGTTCGGATTAATACGGATGAAGGAATATCAGGATTTGGTGAGGTTGGTATGGCATATGGAGTTGGGGCTTCAGCCGGCTTTGGGATGGCCAAGGATTTATCCCAAATTATTATCGGCATGGACCCAATGCAGAATGAAGCAATCTGGCATAAGATGCAAAAGAAAACTTTTTGGGGGCAAGGTGGCGGTACGGTTGTTTCAGCTGGAATGAGTGCGATTGATATAGCTCTTTGGGATATTAAGGGCAAAGCATTAAACTGTCCGGTTTATCAGCTTTTGGGTGGTAAAACACGGGATAAGCTCAGGACATATGCCAGTCAGCTCCAGTTTGGCTGGAACCGATCGGCTAAAAAGGATATTCTTACAACTCCTGAACAATATGCGGCTACAGCTGTGAAAGCCATGGAAGATGGCTATGACTGTATTAAAGTTGATGTCAATGAAATTGATGAAGAGGGCTATGCAAAGCGCCGTAATCTTTGTGGACCGCTTTCTAATAGTGTCCTGAAGGTTGGCTATAAGAGACTCGAGGCTATCCGTAATGCTGTGGGTGATAAGATGGACATCATCATTGAAGCGCATGCACTCACAGATACTACATCCGCTATAAAGTTTGGCAGGATGATAGAAAAATTCGATATTTTATTTTATGAGGAACCAATCCAGCCTTTGAATTTCAAACAAATGAAAAAAGTTGCAGATGGTGTCAATATTCCAATTGCTGCGGGTGAACGCATATATACTCGATGGGGATTCAGACCGTTTCTGGAAGATGGGTCGATCTCCGTTATCCAGCCTGATCTGGGGACCTGTGGCGGGATTACAGAAGCAAAGAAAATTGCTGATATGGCACATGTTTATGATTGTACCTGCCAGATTCATGTTTGTGGTGGTCCAATTATGACAGCTGCGTCTTTACAGCTGGAATGTGTTATACCTAATTTTGTTATTCATGAGCTGCACAGATATGCATTGCTTGATGGCAATATAAATACTTGCAAATACAATTATCTACCCAAGAACGGGTTTTATGAGATTCCGGATTTACCGGGTATAGGTCAGGAACTCACAGATAAATCCATTGCTGAGTCAGATAAGGTCAACGTTCAATAAGCGTTTGTGTGGGTTAGTTCTATAAAAGGTCACATAGTCTTTGGGCTGAATTTTATAGGCTGTGTTTTGTCGAAAAAATATTTTACAAGATTGTCTTATGAATTGTATGTTTTGAAGATTGAAGGAGGAGTTTTTATGAAATGTGATTGTGCGAATTGCCCTTCACATGCATGCTATACCAAAGGGGTAAATTGTACGGGTATGGATTTGGCGGCAGTTAAGGCTGCCTACACATCGGAAGAGTTTGAGATAATGAAGGCTGCAGCATATGTGGAGGGGACTTTTTATAGTAATATCACTCGTTTGCAGGAAACGGCTGAATTCTCCAAAGCTATGGGTTACAAAAAACTTGGTATGGCTTTTTGTATTGGACTTAATGATGAAGCACATTACATTGCCAGGTTTTTTGAAAAGCAGGGGTTTAAGTTTTATAGTGTTTGTTGTAAAAATTGTAGTGTAGCTAAAAGTGATTTGAAGTTGAAACAGGTTAAACCAGAGTTAGAACATGAGGCTATGTGCAATCCCAAATTTCAGGCACGATTTTTAGCTGAAAAAGGTGTTGATTTGTATATTTCCTGTGGGTTGTGCGTAGGGCATGATGCCATTTTCAATCGGAATTGCGACGGACCTGTTACGAACCTCGTCGTCAAGGACAGGGTATTGGCACACAATCCACTGGGAGCTGTCTATTCCCGTTATTGGAAACGTAAGCTGGATATAATGGATACGGACGAAGTATAAAATTTGGACAGTATCGTAGAAATTTGCAGAAAGCGTTTTTGCTAACTGGTTTGTAGGCAGATGGATTTTACCGGATTATGGTGGCTTGTGACTTCGTATGGTGAAAATGATTGAGATAATATTACTGCAGCGTGTTGCAAATGAATTTGTTTGGAGAAAACTTCGCACCAGCAAACAGTGCTTTGTCATAAACTAAGTTGACAAAGCGCTGTTGTTTTCTTACAATCCTAATAAACATATATTAATTATATGGTAGCAGGAGAACTGATAATATGAATAGTCAGAAAAAAATTGCGCGATTTATTCAAAATATAAGAACAGCAGAAATACCAAAGGATATATTGCAGGATATATCTTATCGTATAGTAGATTGGCTTGGATGTGCAGTGCTGGGAAAAGATTATCCACAGACTAATATTGCAAAACAACTTATAAAAGAGTATGGTGGGGCTCCAGAGGTGCTTATCCTTGGAAGCGGGCAAAAAGCTTCTTTACTGGATGCTGCATTTATTAATGGGATTATGGGACATGTAGTAGAATTGGACGATGGTCATCGTTTGGCAATCGGACATCCCGGCTCTATTGCTTTGCCAGTAGCCTTAGCTTTTGGCGAAAAGTATTCCTGTACTGGGGAAGAGTTTTTAAAAGCAGTGGTTATAGGTTACGAAGTGTTTATTCGCCTGGGCCGTGTAGTGAATCCTTCACACTATCGGTATTGGCATACAACCGGAACTTGTGGTGTGTTTGCTGCTGCTGCTGTCGCTGCTTATTTTTTAAAGCTTGATGAAAGCAGGACCGTCAATGCGTTAGGTATTGCTGGAACGATGGCAGCAGGCTTACAGGAAACCTTTGGCAGCCATGCAAAGGCTTTAAATATTGGACAAGCCTGCAGAAACGGGAGTATGGCGGCGCTTCTGGCACAGCGTGGTTTCACAGGACCGGATGATATTATTATGGGAGCTAAAGGATTTGTAAATGCGACAAGTACTGCAGTATCGGCAGATTTAATCGATACTATTGACAGTATGGAATACTTGTCAGCAACAGCTTTTTATAAAGATTATGCATCTTGTGGACATACTAATTCTGCATTGGATGCTGTTTTTGCTATTTTGAATAAACAGAAAATCCGTGCTGAAGAAATTGAAAATATTTTGGTTGAAACTTATAAAATAAGTGTTGATCTTACAGGAAGACTCAAGTGTGATACAGAAGATCAGGCAAAATTTTCTCTTCCCTATTGCATAGCTTTGGCAGTTATTTATGGACGTATAGCTTTGAGCGAATTCAAAGAAAAGATACGCAAGAATGAATATGTTTTGCACTTAGCCAAAAAAGTGAATGTGATTGAGAACGCAGATGCAACAAGGGCCTTTCCTAAACGCTGGGCGAAAGTCACCATTTTTTTTAAAGATGGGAGCAATGTCTGTGAAACGGTGGTTGATTCAAATGATGCTCCGGATTATAAACAAATTGAAAATAAATTTATTTCAGCTATGTTTACAAGTGGACATAGAAAAGAAACTGCTGAGATGATTTTGCAGATTGTATTATCATTGGGTGCTAAAGGTCATATTGCAGAATTTTTTAATAAAATATATGATATATAATATATTAATAGGAGGGACTTTGCATGTTATCGTTATCCGTTGCTTTGATTATAACCACCTGGGTAGGGTTTATGTTATATAAGAAATATAAGCCTCAGGGCATTTTGTTTTCTGCAGGTGTAATATTGTTGATTTGTACAGCTGTTTTAGGGACAAGCAGCATGGTGCCTGCAAAACAAGATACAGGCCTTGTCTGGTTCAATATTTTTGTGGTTGTCAAAGATCTGTTCAGTACGGAGCTTGCGGGGCTGGGGCTTACGATTATGGCGATTGGTGGTTTTGTCCGTTATATGGAAAACTGTGGCGCGAATCGGGCTCTTGTAGAANTAGCNGCTACACCTTTAAAGCACATAAAATCACCTATGCTTATCATGATGACGGGTTATCTGATAGGTCAGGTCGTGGATTTGTTTATTCCCAGTCATGCTGGACTTGGTCTTTTACTTATGCTTACCATTTATCCGATAATGATTGCGAGCGGGCTGAATAGGCTTACGGTTGTTGCAATTATTGTAACAGCAAAATTCACGGATATAGGGCCATTATCATCGAATGCAATTCTTGCGGCTAAGACGGCAGCACTGGACCCGGTTACATATTTTATTCAGTATCAGCTTTATGCCGTAATTCCAGCGATTATTGTTGTAGGTATAGCACATTACTTTATTCAACCGTGGTGGGAGAGAAAGGAAGCAAGAGAACATGTAGATGTTGGTGCAGAAGCTGACGAAAGTGAGTGTATAAATAATACGGATGGGCAGCGAAGCCATATTTATGCAATATTGCCAATACTTCCGTTGGTTTTGGTGATTTTGTTCAGTCCTTTCTTTCATACAGGAATAAAACTGGATGTTGTATCGGCTATGATTCTTTCTACTGTAGTAGCAATGATTTTTGAGTTTATTCGCACGGGCAATGCACAACTTGTTATGAATAATATTATGAAATTTTTTGAGGGGATGGCTAAGCAATTTAAGGTTGTTGTATCACTTATTATTTCAGCGGAACTGTTCGGTAAAGGATTGGTATCAATTGGTGCAATTGATTCGTTGATAGGCTTTACACAAAGTGGAAGTTCCAGCTTGCACGTTATTGTATTGATCATAAGCTTTATTATGCTGGCATGTGCATTTATTATGGGATCAGGTAATGCTGCATTTTTCGCATTTGCTAGTCTGGCACCTAAAATATCTACTTTCCTCAATGTAGACCCTGTTTTGATTTTGCTGCCGATGGAATTATCTGCAGGATTTGGCCGCTGCATGTCGCCAATTACACCAGCAATCGTTGCTATGGCCAGTATTGCCGGCGTTTCGCCATTTCATGTAGCAAAACGTTGTGCAATTCCAGTGGCACTTGGATTTATAGCACACTTATTGTCTATTTATTATTTTTTTCTATAATGTTTAAGTACTTTGATTATGTGGTTAAAAAATATTATAGGGGAAATAGAATAACTCAAGAATTGGCGCATTTTTCCTGTCTTTATGAAGGGGGAGTGCGTCAATAAAATATTAAATTGAAAATGGTTTACAATAATTGACAATATAAAATATATGATATATTATATATTTTAATGATGGTTTTATGCAGAATGTTCATAAAGAATCTAATATAATATATATTTTTTGAAAAGAGGTAAAAAATATGAGTTTTTTTTCGGGACATAATGCAGGACGGGTTACATTGAAAAAAAAGCTTAGTTTTTTTTTCGTGATTATTGCAGTAATTCCGTTGGTACTTACTACGATAGCAACATCTTATGTTGGACGTACGGCTCTATTGGATTCGGTATATTCAAATAGTGGTAGGACGGCAGCGGGACTATCAAGTGACATAAATGCAACGCTTGTATCCAATGTTCAACTATTACAAGCTATGGCCGATAGTGAAGAAATAAAATCTATGGATATAGAAAAACAGCGTTCGTTCATGAAAGATATATCACAAAGAACGCCGGGCATCAGTACTTTTATAGTTAGTAATCTAAATGGAGTACAAACGGTAAGAACAAAAGGAGATAATACAGAAAACAGTAAACGGGATTACTTTATTAAATTGCGTCAGGGCGCTGATTTTTCTATATCTGATGTACAAATTGGAAATAGTACTGGAAAAGCATCGTTGGTTTTGGCAGTTCCAATACGGGATAGTCAGAAAAACTTTGTTGGTGCGTTGCTTGGTGTGGTTGATTTCGATAAACTAAGCCAGAAGGTTTTAGATACTACATATGGAGCATCTGGATATGCCTTTTTGGTTGATCAGAAAGGAAAGATCATTGTTCATCCGGACACGGATTTAATGAGAAATATGAAGGATGTAAATGATCTTCTCCCAGTGCAGAAAGTATTAAGTGGCGAAAATGGCAGTGTAGCCTATAATACGTCAGATGGTGAGCAACTGGCTGGATTCAGCCAAGTGCCTTTTAGTGGCTGGGGTGTTGTGGTTCAGCAGCCTAAGAATGAAGCGGTGGCGGGTACAAATAAAATTATTTTTGTAGGAATTGGATTTACGTTAGCAGCTATTTTATTGGCGGCATTAGCAGGAATATTAGTAGCTTCTTTTATTACCAAACCGATAGGTAAGCTTTTGGTGGCTACTAATAAATTTGCCAGAGGAGATATGCAAGCAAGTGTTAATATAAAAAGTGGTGATGAAATAGAGCAACTGGCTGACGCTTTTAATACAATGGCTCAGCATTTAAAGACATTGATTCAGAGTGTGAACGAAAATGCTAGTCAGGTTGCATCGGCAGCTAAGGATTTGTCTTCATCGGCAGGAGAGGTTAAACAGGCAACGAATCAAGTTGCTGTAACTATGAATGATTTTTCCCAAGGGGCACAAAAACAATTGCATGAACTTGAAAGCAATCTGCAAGAAGCAAATCAGATGATGGAAGCCTCGAATATAGTGTCTGAGAGAACTGTAAGTGTGTCTGATTTATCAAAGAAAATGAGTCAGGATGCTAAGACGGGTGACACGGCAGTTGTTAATGCTGTAGAAAAAATTAATGAGATTAAAGATACTACGAAGTTAACGGCAGTGTCTGTTAAAACTTTGGAGGAAAAAAGCTGGCAGATAGGAGAAATCCTGGATGTAATTAGCGGAATTGCGAATCAGACAAATTTGCTGGCTTTGAATGCTGCAATTGAAGCAGCCCGGGCTGGGGTCTATGGGCGGGGATTTGCTGTTGTAGCGGAAGAGGTGCGGAAATTAGCCGAACAATCACAAACAGCAACAGACGAGATTGGTTCGATTATTGGGAAAATTAAGCAGCATATAAATGATGCCGTTTTAGCTATGGATACCGGTAACGTAAAGGTAAATGAAGGGGTAGTAGTCGTTAATCAAGTTAAGCAGGTTTTGCTGAATATTATGGGCCAAATTGATAAAAACGAAGGCCTTATAGATGAAATGGATAAGGCCAGCAAGCAACAGATGGATGTTATGCAGCACATGACAGCTGGAATACGCCAGGTTTCTGATATTGCCAGATCATCGAGTGACAGCGTGCAGACAACAGCTGCTGCAACCGAAGAAATAACGGCATCTATGGAAGGAATCACTGATTCGGCAAATACCTTGGCAAAAACAGCTGCTGAACTTCAGAATGTGATTTCTGAATTCCAAAAATAGGTGCTATGATCCTTGATTTAGAGTATATACTTAATCGTTTGACGGGCTGTTTTAGAGAATGAAAAATGAAGTCAAGCTAAGTAAAAATAATTTTATAATATAATCACTATTTTACGCTTTTTTTTAGGTAGGATAGTGATTGTCTTTTTATATCAATTAATGGATGTACAATCTAAGTGTAGCAATATTGTTTTGCTAAAAAAATCAACTTATGTTACTATAATGAATAGATTCTATAAACAACTAACAAGTAAAAATTCCTCCAGAATAGCGCTATGATGGATATATCACTTGCAAAATTAGAATACAATATGTAATTATCACATATTATTATTTCTTAAAAGATATATGATATATTTTATGCGTTTATACAATTTATTCTAAATAAATTATAAAAAAGGTTATAGGAAATTATATGATTATTAAAGCAGAAACAAAGGCAGATATTATTTATCATGACCTCAAAAAAAAAATTTTAGCTAATTTATTGCCAGCTGAAACACATTTGATTATACGGCAATTGTCAAAAGAATATGGTACTAGTGATATTCCAGTAAGAGAAGCTTTGAAAGAATTAACTGCTGAAGGAATATTGGAAACTATACCACATGTAGGTTCAAGAGTGCGTGGAATATCTCAGAAATCCATTCAGGATATGCTGGAGATGAGAGAGCTCTTAGAGCCCCTTGCTGCCAGACTTGCTGTAGAACGCATTACATTGGAACAATTTAATGATTTGAAAAAGCATTGGCAGGATATGATAGATGCCTATAACAGGCAAGCACTTGAAGACTATGCAAAAAGCAACAGGTCCTTTCATTCCTTACTAATCGAGAGCTGTGGAAATAATTGTTTGCAAAAAGCTTTGGAAAATCTAATACTTATGGAAAAGCGGATTCAAATAGTATTTGAGCTTTTCCCCGATATTATAGACGACTCTTATCGTGAACATGCAGAAATGATCGGCCTTATTGAACAAAAGAAAGACCTGGAAATGGAAAAACTTATGGCAAAACACAAAAAACGTGCGTTTGACAAAATGCGGCTTTATTTTAAAATGACGGTTTGCAAAACTTCATAAAGTTCTTCTTCAGCCAAAGTCTGAAAGGGGACTTTGATTGAATGGTTTTTTGTTTTTTATAAATCGTGTGGTTTAAAAGAGAACGGAAAAATACTCTCCCTGTCTGTTCTTTTTATGATAGAAAGCCGATAGGCGGTGTCTTTGTTTTCGAGTTGGGAACAAACGGCACGTACGGCGTGTTCATCAGGAAGTAGGATATACTGCAATCAAATAATAAAAGCTCTATAGTAAATGTTTTGAGTTTCATCAAAGTCACAACATTTATTGTAGAGCTTTTTTGTCTTAATTTTCGCAGGCAGTGATTGTGCTATAAGAATATAATTGGAATAAGTCGAAAATGAAATATATTGCAAGTTTCTTATTATCTTTTACGACGTTACTATAGTGCCAACATTTATAGTAGAGAGATTTTATAAAAGTCTGACAATTGTTCCTAATGACAAAGGAATTTATCGGTTTTAACTATAAACAATAGTTGTGTATAATACATTTATAAACTGGTATAGAAACTATAAGGAGGAAAAAAAATGAAATATCAAGAAACAAGAGAAAAAGTATTAGCGGTCGCGGTGAAATGTTTGCAGCGTGGGTTAATACATGGTACGGCAGGGAATGTATCTATGAGAGTTCCGGATGAGGATGTTGTTATTATTACACCTAGTGGGATTCCGTATGATATATTAACGCCTGAGCAGCTTCCGGCAGTTTCACTTCATGCAAAAGTAGTAGATGGGAATCTAAAGCCTTCATCTGAGACGCTCATGCATACTGCAATCTATCGTGCACGTACTCATGTAAATGGTGTGGTACATACACACTCCATGTTTGCTACCGTGTTTTCGATATTGGAAAAGGAGATTCCACCTATGATGCCGCCGTCCTCGCCATATGCGCCAGTTCCGGTTGCTCCGTTTGAACTTCCGGGTTCTGAAGAATTGGCAGCAGCTGCAGTAAAAGCTCTGGGAAAAGACCATTTGGTTTGTACATTACAGAATCATGGTTTGATTTCAGCTTGTCCTACTCTTGATCGTGCATTTACAGCAGTGGAATATATAGAAGAGTGTGCTCAGCTGGCATTTTGGACAATGATGGCAGGAAAAATGAACCCGCTGCCTCAGGCAGCAGTAGCAGAATTGAGAGAAAGGGCACTAAAGGGCTTGGCTCTTTAAAACGTAAGGCAGATAGTAACTAATAGTTTTAGAATATTACAAATATTTAACCGTGCTCATAGATACTATAAGCATATTGTAAAGGCAGTCCTGTGTTTAATAAAAGCTTGATCGTGTAAGTGATGTTAGTGATCTTACTTGATGAGAGTTGGAAACAAGCTGAATTTTTAGTGAGATTTGCCGATTACTGCTGTTCTATTTGCTGAAATATCAGAATTGTGCAAATTTAATCAACGATTTTTACGTAAAGCTAGACCGTCTCCTAGACGTGCAAGCCCTATTATTTCATTTGACTTATGAGATAACAAGATTTATGCGGTTTCTTGTTAATATAACTGCAAATATTATTGTGTGAGGAGAAAATTATGGCTGTCTATCGTATTTTAGCTGTTTGTGGTGCAGGGTTGGCAACTTCAACCCATGTTGCAAAAACTCTTCAAAATGGTCTTGAAAAACGTGGAATGACTTCCCAAATCAGAACATGCAGTGTAATTGAAGCATCAGGAACTATTTCAAATTACAAACCACAGGTTATTCTGGCAACGGTTTCTGTAAGTGCCATAAATAATCCCAGTAATACAAAAATATATGCTGCATTGCCGCTTCTTACGGGCATAGGTACTTCAAAGTTTCTGGATGATATTGCTGCATATTTAAAGAGTGTGGAATAATAAATGGGAGGGGTAAATCAAAATGGACATACTTAACAAAATTGTAGATTTAGGTGCATTTGTTATGATGCCATTAATTCTTTTCGCAATGGGACTGTTTTTCCGTTTGAAGGCAAGAGATGCTCTTAGAGCTGGTATTACAGTTGGTATTGGGTTTAAAGGTATTTCTCTTGCGGCGGGATTGATTGGTACAACGATGACACCATTAGTAACACAACTTCAGAAACTATGGGGGCTGGAACTGGATGCAGTAGATTTGGGTGTTCCGGTTATATCGGCTATGGCGTTTAACGACGGTAAGTTTGTATTGATGATGTTTGCAGGTATTATTCTTGCCAATATTATTCTTTTAGCCTTAAATTTGACAAAAACTTTAAATGTTGATATTTGGAACTTTTGGCACTATTTATTTGTTGGTACCATGGCAACGGTTGTTTCAGGGGATATGTTAGTAGGTTTGGCAGTAGGTGTTATTTACTCTATCTTTAATTTAATCCTTGCTGACCACAACCAAAATATAATTTGTGAGGTTTCCGGAGAACAATACAGAGGGATTTCTTTCTGCACAATGGCATTTCCGTTCCTCTTGCCATTAGGCCAGGGAATTGACTGGATTATAGATAAAATACCAGGTGTTAGGAAGATTAACTTTAGTTTAAAGTCGATCCCAGAAAAATATTCATTCTTCGGAGAACCCATTATGATTGGTTTTATTATTGGTGCGGCTTTGGCAGCAGTCGCTCAGTATTCGTGGGATAAATGCCTTATGGTTGGGATGACTATGGCAGCAGCTATGTTCCTGCTTCCAAGAATGATTTCCATATTGATGGAAGGCTTATCCCCTATTGCTACTGGCACAAGAGAATTTATGACCGCTCGTTTTCCAAAGCGTGAGTTCCGAATTGGTATGGATTTTGCATTGCTGGTTGGGGACCCGGACATGATTACTTTAGGACTCTTATTTGTTCCTATTTCATTGGTAATGGCTGTATTAATTCCTGGAAATCGTGTGTTGCCATTGATTGGACTTACCAACTTATCTTATATGATGATGGCGCCTGTTATTTCTGCAAGACGTAATATGTTTAGAGCGTTCATCATAGGTCTTGTTATGGTTGCGCTGATATTCCTAATGGCAACAAGCTTAACTCCACTTATTACAACAATGGGAATTCAGAGTGGGTTAGTACAAGCAGGTGGTAATTATACACTGTTTAATACAGGTGAGCATCTTGGGTTTATGCTGCTGCAAATACTAAAGGTGATTTGTGGTGGAGTTTAAAACTGTTAATTTGTAAGAGAAGCATAGTAATGCAGTATACAAGCAAAAGCAAAAAAACTATACTGCATTACTCTTTTTTGAAACAGGAGGAAAATTGTAATGATAATAAATAGAGATCAAGTAGCAAAATTGTTTGTAGCAGCCACAGTGGGAAAATATGCAATTCCACATTTTAATCATTCTGATTTTTGGGATATGTCTGCTATTGCAGAAGCAGCACAAGAATCAAAGGCACCTATTTTTATAGCTTGTTTGCCAAAAGTTATTGATGCTATTGGTATAGAAAAACTAGGTGCTGTTGCAAAAATAACAATGGAACAAAGCAAAACACCAATTATTTATCATTTAGATCATTGTCATAGTGTAGAAACTTGTTTTGCTGCTATAGATAATGGCTATAATTCTGTGATGATAGATGCATCACATGGTTCTTTAGAAGAAAATATTGAAGCGGTAAAAAAAGTTGTGAAGTATGCCCATGAAAGAGACGTACACGTAGAGGCGGAAGTCGGACACATAAAAAGTGCGGGTGATGAAAGCGAAAATATGGTAGATGGAAAAGCAACAGTCGATGATGCAAGGATTTTGGTTAAAGAAACAGGAGTGGATGCTCTTGCGGTGGCCTTTGGAAGTGAGCATGGATTTTACACTCATAAGCCGAAACTGGATTTTGAACTTCTACGTCAGGTGAGAAAAGTTGTCACAGTTCCGTTGGTGCTTCATGGTGGTACAGGAATTCCAGAAGAAGATGTGAGAATGACAATTGATAATGGCATTGGAAAAATAAATATAGGTACACATATTAGATGTACCTATATTAGTTCTATAAAGGAAGCTATAGAGAAAATGGGTACGCAAACTCATACGGCTGACATTATGGCTTTTGCTAAAAGCAAGGTAAAAGTAGTAGTCAACGAGTGGATTAAAACATGCCGCGCAGATGGAAAAGCTTAAGAATAAGTATTGTTGTGGATTGTAAAATGAAAGCTTACTGTATGAGGAAAAAATAAGAATAGAAAAAGATGTCCTTTAAGAACTTATTTAGATGGCAAAATAGATGAAAATATTTTAGTAGTAAATGATCCGCCAAACTTTGAAATATCAAAAATAATCATGTAGAACGCAATGGTAGCAGCACAGACGAACTAGATCATAATAGAGACGATGCTAAGCCGATTTGCTCGGCTATATCAACAGAATAAAGGGTGCTGCTTTGGCGGAATATTTCGTTGGCAGTACCTTTTGTTTTTATTCGGATAATATCAGGATACTACAATGAGTTTATCCCAAAAGAGGGGAGTGGAAAATATTTATCATGTTGGAATCAAAAAATGCGTCAATATTGATATTGAATTTTTCTATAATCTTCTAATGGTTTCCTAAGTACAAGAGAACTAAGTAGTTTGAATATAGTTTTACTAGCAGATATACTGAAATAAGAAAATATATGATATGCATTTTAATAATATAAAATAAGGAGACGTAAAAAATGGAAGGTATCTCACCATTATTTTTAGAAGAGACAATTTTCTTGATTGCAGATGAAAAAATATACAAAGGGGAAGAAATACTAGAATTTATAGGAAATAAACTTATAAAGCTTGGCTATGTAAAAGAAACGTTTACGGCTGCTCTTTTAAAAAGAGAAGCTGAGTATCCCACAGGACTAAAAATGGAACCATTTCCAGTAGCGATTCCTCATACTGATGCTGAATATGTAGTTAAACCATGTATTTGTATTGTCCATTTAAAAAACGGGGTAGAATTTCATGAAATGATTAATACGAATGAAATAGTTAAGGTCAATTATGTTTTTTGTATTGTGTTAGCAAATTCTGATAAGCAGACTGGTGCTTTACAAAGTATCATTTCTATTGCAAGTAATAGTGATATGATGAATGGAATTGGGAAAGCACATACATCAAAAGATGTTTTTGAAATTGTAAATAAGCTAATAAGAGTTTAAAGTCAGATCTAAAGTATTCCATCCGCAAAGCGAATTTAGGTCATCGATATTTTAGGTGTTCTTCAGAGCTAATCTGATGCAATAGGAAATCAATGTTGACTAGTGAAACGGGAGGTGAAAATTTTGAATTTGTTAAACAGACAAAGGAAATTGCTGAAAACTATATTAATGCAAGAAGGCTGGATAACAGGAGGAACTTTGGGGAAAAAGCTAAATATCACTGATAGAACGGTAAGAAATGATATAGAAGATATTAATTATGAACTTAAAAAAAACAATTGTTGTCATATTCATTCTGTGAGGGGAAAGGGATATCAAATAGCGGTTAACGACAGAAATAAGATATTTCAACTTTTTGACAAAGACAATATTAATGAGACAACAGAGGGGCGGGTACGCAATTTAGCTATACGCATATTATTTTCGAACCAACCTATAAATCTTGACGATTTGGAAGATCAGATGTTTATTAGCAGGACTCGATTGGAAGTGGTTATAAAGAGCATAAACAGTAGATGTAAGCAAAAAGGATTGGGAAATATTGTGCAGCACAATAAAAATTCAATATTTGCTAATTGTGATGAAATTACAAGGAGAACGTTGATTCAGGACTTCATTGCGCTGGATATAGGAGAAGCCGGAGATGTGCTGGAAGACGGCTATGGCTTTTTTAGTAAAAAAAGTATGGAAGATATTGGTATGTGTGTGCATGAAATACTGGAAGAAGATGCCATAGATCTTACCGATATTGAAATTACAAAAATCACTATTAATCTGTATATTCAAAGAATACGTATAGCGAGTGGGAAAATATTAAAATACATGCCATCTGACTATAATAAATTAAAAAATGAAATGGC
>WSSedB1CaDRAFT_10000569_pt1 | contig 15532 bp, 13 predicted proteins | sample WetSurSB1Cattail_FD_9460 | JGI IMG/M metagenome (IMG submission 9460)
GTCGTCCAGCTTTGATGACAGTTCATAGATATCCTCACGGTCGAGCGGTGTGACAAAAGTCTTGTTGAGTTTTTTGATAATGGAGTGAGTGATGGCATCACCCTTATGCTCCAGATCTTTGATTTTGCGCTGGCTCTCGGCGGGATTGTTGAAGTTATCCAGCATCTCCTTGAGCAATTTGGCCCCTTCGATGATATTTTCAGTCATCTCCTTGAAAAGCTTAAAAAACTTCTCATCCTTGGGGATTAATCCGAACATGTCGTGCCTCCTGTGTGTCGCTGACAAACGTGATATAAAACCTAACACTAATAGCATGGTTTTCAATTCCATCACAGCAAAATGTCATCTGATCGCCATGATTTCGTAACACAATTACAGTGATAGCGGTTGGCGATTGCCTTTGACGGTAGCATGCATTATTCTGATGCCCGTTCTGAAGACCATGAAAATGATTTCGAAATGCAACCAGCGGCGACTGATTGTCATTCAGGGAAATAATGCCGTAAAAAAACAATGAAAAAGGAACGTGTCCATGAATTTACTCCACGCTCTGATCCTCGGAGCCTTGCAGGGATTTACAGAAGTACTCCCGATCAGCAGTTCCGCCCACTTGATCCTGGTGCCCTGGTTTTTCAACTGGCCCGAATCCGGGCTGACCTTTGATGTTGCCCTGCACCTGGGTACTTTCATCGCACTGGCGGCCTATTTTCGCCGGGATATCGTCGAAATGACAGTCTCTGCCATTGACGCGCTTTCGCATCATTCATTGAACACACCAGCCCGCCGCCTTCCGTTTCTGATCGTCGCCTCCGCCCTGCCGGCTGCCGTGATAGGTAAGCTGTTTGAACATCAGGTGGAGGAGCTGTTTCGCTCCAAGCCGCTGCTGATCGGCATTTTTCTGATTCTGTTCGGGATTGTCCTGGGAGTGGTTGACATGATCGGGCGCAAGCGGCGGTTGCTTGATGAGGTGACGCCACCCAATGCCCTGATTATCGGTCTGTTTCAGTGTCTGGCGCTGATCCCGGGTGTTTCCCGTTCCGGCATAACCATTACCGCCGGACTGATGCTGGGTTTTACCCGCGAGAGCGCGGCTCGTTTCTCGTTTCTCATGTCACTGCCGATCGTGGCCGGCGCGGCCCTGCTCAAGATGCTGCATCTGTTGAAAGACGGGATTCCGGCCGGAGAGGGGCTGCCGATGCTGATCGGCATTGCCGTCTCCGCCATCACCGGCTATATCAGCGTCGCCTTTCTGCTCCGCTATGTTCAGAAACGGAGTGTCGCTCCCTTTGTCTGGTATCGTGTTATTGCCGGTGGAGCAGTGGTGACAGCCATTCTGGCGGGGTTCAAGGGGTAGCGGGTCGCGACGGCATAAACACTGAAGGAGGATGTTCCATGTCCGGTGGTATCAAGGAATGGCCGGAGGATGAACGGCCACGGGAAAAGATGCTCAGGCGGGGCGCCGCCAGTCTCAGTGATGCGGAACTGTTGGCCCTGATTATCCGCACCGGCGACACCGCCACCCGGAAAAGCGCCATTGATCTGGGACGGGAGCTGATCAGCCATTTCAGCAGCAATCTGCGCGAACTCGGCAGCGCCGATATGGCTGAAATCACCGCCATCAAGGGGATGGGTGTGGCCAAGGCCACCGGTGTCAAGGCCGCCTTCACCCTGGCGGCGCGCTTCCAGGCCCGCAAGCTTGAAAATCTCGACCGTTTCACCTCTCCCCGCCAGGTATTTGATTACTTTCATCACGAATTCCGCGACTGTCGCAAGGAATATTTCCTGGTACTGCTGCTGGACGGCAAAAACCGCATCATCCGCCGGGTTCAGGTGTCAGAAGGTTCATTGAACCAGAGCATCGTCCATCCCCGCGAGGTCTTCAGCCCGGCTGTCAAGGAATCCGCCGCGGCCATGATCCTTATCCACAACCATCCAACCGGCGATCCGGCCCCCAGTCAGGAGGACATCGCCATTACCCGCCGCCTGAAGGAAGCGGGCGAGATCATGGGAATCCGCGTTTTGGATCATATCATCATAGGCGACGGGGAGTTTCTGAGTTTTGTGGAGCGGGGGTTGATGTAGGCTGTGTATGCTCTGGTTGCAGAGCGCCGGTTTGCAACTATTCCGACGATGATCAAAATAAACAGGGTATACGAAAATCTGCCTTGAATAAGGAATCTGACGTGACTTCTGTGGATAACATCATCCGCTGCGCATGGGCCGGAAACGATCCGCTCTATCAGGCCTACCATGACACCGAGTGGGGGTTGCCGCTTCATGACGATCGGTTGCTGTTCGAGTTTCTGGTACTGGAAGGGGCCCAGGCCGGGCTCTCCTGGATCACCATCCTGAGAAAGCGGGCGGCGTATCGCGAAGCCTTTGCCGGATTCGATCCCACGTTGGTTGCTTCCTTCGACGATGCAAATGTGGCGGAACTGCTGGCTAATCCCGGCATAGTTCGCAACCGGTTGAAGGTGGCATCGGCCATCAAAAATGCCCGCGCCTTTCTGGCAGTCCAGGAAGAATTCGGTTCCTTTGACGCCTATCTTTGGCGCTTTATGGATGGCAGGCCGCTCCAGAATGCCTGGGCCAGCATGGCGGACGTGCCGGCCAGTACGGCGCTGTCGGACGCCCTGAGCCGCGACCTGAAGCAGCGCGGCTTCAATTTCATCGGCAGCACCATCTGCTATGCTTTTATGCAGGCGATTGGTATGGTCAATGATCACATCACGGACTGTTTTCGCTGGCGGGAGTTGGGAGGATGCGAAAAAGCCCCGCTCTCATGAAGAGAGACGGGGCTTGAACGCCAAAAGAATTTGTTTTTGTATGATTTTTTAGCCCAGCCTGTCAGAAAGCAATTGCCCGCCCACATCGAATGTTATCGCGCTCCACAATTCCCTGATCAAAAATAGCATTTTCTCGGGAACCTTTGTGTCATTCCGGCGTACATCATTATGTAAACGAAACAATGGAGAACGGATGGACGATCATACCATAATCAGGCGCATTCAAGGCGGTGACGTTGACGCCTATGCCGCGCTTGTCCGGAAGTACCACCGCAATCTGCTTGCGTTCATTTTTCGTATCGTCAGAGACGCGCATCTGGCCGAGGATATCGGCCAGGAGGTATTCCTGAGTGTCTACAAGGAACTGCCGCGATTCGACCTCGACCGGGGAACCCCTTTTCCGGCGTGGCTGTACATTTCGGCCCGCAACCGTTGCATGAGCGAGTTGCGTAAGCAGGGGCGTAGTGAACTGGTGCCGATTGAACAGTATCACTCGCTTGCAGCTGGGGAGCAAACGGCCGAGGCGGCGCTGATCAGCCGGGAAGAGCGGGAAGCACTGATGACCTCGTTGGTGGAGCTTCCCGAGCCGTTTCGCGCTACCATTCTCATGAGCCTGCAAGGGGCATCACTGGATGATATTGCCGGCCGTTGCGGTGTGCCGCAATCCACGGTAAAGACCAGGCTGTTCCGGGCCAGGGAAAAGCTCAAGCTCTTACTGAAAGAACATTTTGGAGGAATCGCTCATGAACGTCGAATTTGAACCTTCTCCCGATTTCGTTGCAAGGGTTATGACACAAGTCCACGCCTGCACGTACGAAAAAACAAGTTTTGTTGAATGGTTGATTTCCGCCCGTCCAGTACGCTACCTGTTGGCATGTGGCGGAACCGCTTTCGGTATACTGAGCGCCGCACCGGTATTCTGAAAATTCTTTATTAACCCTCACCGGAAAGGAACATTACATGAAAGAAACAACTGAAGCCGTGCCGCTCAATCAGGCAGTTGTCCGGGAAAAATCTAAAATCCGGGAATATGCCGAATCGATCCTCTGGGCGCTCATTCTGGCGCTTATCATCAGAACCTGCGTGGTGCAGGCCTTCAAGATCCCGTCAGGCTCCATGGAGGATACCCTGGCAATCGGCGACCACCTGTTGGTCAACAAGTTCATCTACGGCATCAAGCTCCCTTTCAGTGAAAAGCGCTTTTTGAAGCTCCGCGACCCACGGCAAGGTGACGTGATGGTATTCGAGTATCCGGTAGACCGTTCCAAAGATTTTATCAAACGGGTGATCGGCGTACCGGGTGACGAGATTGAGGTGCGGAACAAACACGTATACGTGAATGGTGTTCTCTACCAAAACCCCCATGAGGTGTATAGGGAAACAGCGGTCTTTCCCCGGGAAATGAATCCGCGCGACAACTTCGGACCGGTACGAGTTCCGCCTCGCTCCTATTTCATGATGGGTGACAACCGGGATAATTCCTGTGACAGCCGTTTTTGGGGTTTTATTAAGGAGAGCGATATCAAGGGGAAGGCGTTGATCAAATACTGGTCATGGGACCGGAACGCATGGCGTGTGCGCTGGGAGAATATCGGGCGGTTGATAGAGTAGTGAATGGAATGTCAGGCTTGAATGAACAGACAGCCGGGAGCGCGATCATTTTATCGTGGCTCCCGGCTGTCTGTCAGCATTGATGTGGCTGAAAGGCAGAAACAAAATCGGAAACGGTAAAAAACTCTTCCCGCCCCCTCACTCTCCCAATCGTTTAACCGGAATAAGATAATTCCTGACGTAATCTCCGGCCGCCTCTTCCACTGTGGTGATGTCATCCTTGAACCCGGCGGCACGGACTTTGGCGGTTTCGGCGCAGGTGTGGTACTGGTAGGTGTTGCGGATTGACTCCGGCATGTCGATGTACTCGATGTTCACGGGGCGATCCATGGCGCTGAATACGGCCTTGGCCAGCCTGTTCCAGCTGACGGTGGTTCCCCCGCCGATATTGAAGATGCCGTTTGCCTGTTTGTTGTGCAGAAAATGGACGGTTGCGGCTGCAGCGTCCTTGACGTAGATGAAGTCGCGTACCTGCTCGCCATCGGTGTAGTCGGGCCGGTGGGATTTGAACAGTTTCAGGGAACCGGTTGCGCTGATCTGCTCATAGGCCTTCAGGACCAGCGAACGCATCTCCCCCTTGTGCTGTTCGTTTGGGCCAAAAACATTGAAATACTTCAGCCCCACAATCTTGTTCAGAACCCGGTGCCGCAGGGCCCACAGGTCAAAGAGCTGCTTCGAGTACCCGTACATATTCATGGGCCTCAACTGCGGCAGCATTGCCTCATCATCGACAAAACCGTTCTCACCGTTTCCGTAGGTCGCCGCACTGGAGGCATAGATGAAGCGGGCATCGGCGTCCAGCGCTGCCAGGGCCAGCTTGCGCGTATACTCGAAGTTATTTCTGATCAGGTAAGTGGCGTCGAGCTCTGTTGTTGCGGAGCAAGCACCCAGATGGAAGACCGCCTCCAGCTTGCTGGAGCCGTGAAGCGGCTGTCTTTGCAAGGAGCCGGAGTCGAGCCGCGCTTCAAAATCGTCCTTTTCCATGTAGTCCATGAAGCGGAGCGGTGCAAGGTTTCTCCACTTGTCCGAACGTCCCAGATGGTCCACAACCAGGATATCCTCCCGGCCGAGTTGATTGAGTTTGTTTATCACGGCACTGCCGATCAGGCCTGCTCCACCGGTTACGATAATCATAAGCATCCCCATAAAAGCTGGTGTAGGTACTGATCGTACATACTCCATGGAGTAGCAGGTGTCAACCAGGCAGTTGACGTACTACGTAAATCCGCCGAGTCCCTCCCCTGCCTCTCTCACCTTCAAACCGCATGATCTGAACACCTCCGCAAGCGCCTCCCCAGGGATATTCTTTTTCCAGCCGCCGTGAAAATGGTCCGCCGCCAGCAACAGGCCATCCGGACGAAGCAGAGCAGACAGGTTCCGTACAATGGTCTCGATTCGCCTCGGCAGATTGATGATCGGTCCGCCCAGCAAACCGTTGCAGATGATCAGATCGAAACCGGTTCCCTCGGCAGCGGAGGCGTGGCCGCCGTGGATATCCTCCACATCAATTGCCCGGAAAACCATCCTCTGCTGTGCACCCCTGCTGAAAAGTTGCGCCAGCAAAGTTCTGAACTCAAGCTGCCGGGTCAGGTCATGGGGAAAACGGGCGTGGGCCGCTGCCCAGACTTCCAGCGGCTCGAGCGACCACCCTTCCACCGCAAACCTCTCCGTCCGCCATCCCTGGTTTTGGATAAGCCGTGTTAGCTCATAGGTTGCCGCGCCATCTCCGCAGGCCGCATCCAGGCAGCACAGCTGTTCTCCCTTTCGCTGGCGCTGTGCAAGCCATTTCCGGATATATTCCGTCTGTGCGGGATAGCGGTTCGAACCGTTGCCGTAAAATCGTCGCGGCATGAATGACCAGCAGAGGAATTTTATCCTGAGTTCGTCATCGGCCAGCAGCTGTTCCAGCAGGGCGGACGGGTCGGCTGAACAGTCGAAAAAGGAGGGAAGAGCAGCTACAACAGCGGCCCAGCTGGCAACACGGCTCAACGGGCTGCTGGAGAGAATCGGCGGGTAGGTCAGGGCGGTGCGATAGAAGCGTTCAAAGACAGATCTGATCAGTGACAGCGGCAGCCAGAGTTCGCTCTGGTAGTGAGTTTCCGGAGTGACTGCCATGCCGGGGGCAAGCCATGGTGGTGGGCATGCCTTGATGTAGGCGCTAAACATGCATCGCAGGCGGCGGATATCGTTGTGGAACAGGAGCGGCTGGATGGAGGGCGACAGAATTTTTCCCAGGTTGGTTGCGGCAACCTGGGGATCAAGGGACGGTATGAAAGAGAACATCGGACAACCTTACGGATATTCAGGTTTTGAGGTCATGATGATCGCTTTTAAGGTCAAAACGTGCGCAACGGCCGATAGAGCGTGTCCCGTTCGACCGGGATCTTGCCGGCTTTGTTGATCAGGCGGATGATGGCGCTTTTTGTCAATGCCTGGGGAGATACGGCGCCGGCGTCATGGCCGATTTTTTCTTCAATCACGGTTCCGTCCAGATCATTGACCCCGAAGGCTAGCGATACCTGGGCAATCTTTTCCCCCAGCATGACCCAGTAGGCCTTGATGTGATCGAAGTTGTCCAGAAAGATGCGGCCGATGGCCAGGGTTTTGAGGTCGTCCAGGCCGGAAGTCGCCTTGAGGTTCAGCTTCAGGGCTGAATTTTCGGGCTGGAAGGCCAATGGGATGAAAGCCTGAAAACCACCGGTTTCATCCTGCAGGTTGCGCAGCATCTCCATATGCGCCACACGGTCGGCCACCGTTTCCAGATGACCGTAGAGCATGGTGGCGTTTGTTTTTAAACCGACGCGATGGGCCTGGCGGATGATTTCAAGCCAGCGTGCTCCGGAGATCTTCTCCGGACAGATCTTGTGGCGCACTTCTTCCACCAGTATCTCGGCTCCGCCGCCCGGCATGGAGCCGAGTCCGGCCGCCATGAGCCGCTCCAGCACCCGCTCGATGCTCAGGCCGGAAATGCGGGCAAAATAGTCGATCTCAACCGCCGTAAAGGCTTTGATATGCATGCCGGGAACAGCTTGTCTCAGAGCGGAAAGCGTTTCCTCGTAAAATTCGAATGTCAGGTCGGGATGCAGTCCGCCGACGATGTGCACCTCGGTTGCGCCGCTGGCTTCCGCCTCCACGGCCCGCCGGCAGATCTCTTCCGTCGTCAGGGAGTAGGCGCCGTCATCACCGCTGGTACGGTAAAAGGCGCAGAAGGCACAGCGATTGACGCAGATGTTGGTGGGGTTGATGTGGCGGTTGACGTTGAAGAAAACCTTTTTCCCGTTTTTACGCTCATTGACGCGAGCAGCCAGTTCACCGATGGCCAGCAGATCGTTTGAGCCAAACAGGAACAGCGCTTCTCCGGAGGAGATGCGCTGGTTTTCACGGATTTTGGCGGCTATGGTTTCAAAGGTTGGCATGGAGCAAGTCTACGTTAATCAGAGCCTGGAGTACAAGATTTTTATCGGGCAACCTGACAGCCGGAGCCGGTATCGCTTCCGGCCGGTTTATCGGCCAGAAGGACATTGTTACGTCCCGTATGTTTTACCCGGTACAATGCTTCATCGGCGCGTTTCAGCAAGCTTTCCTCCGTGTCTCGAACGTCGGCTTCGGCAACTCCAATGGACAGGGTTGCCGTAACCGGTATGTCGTCAAGCAGAAAACGGCTCTCCCGCAGGCTGTTACAGAGCTTCCAGGCCACATCGGAGGCGATCCGTGCATCTGCCTTGATCAGGATCAAGGCAAACTCATCGCCGCCGAAACGCGCCACAAAGTCGCTGCTGCGCAGGGACTCCTTGATCTTGAACGCCACTCCCTTCAAAATTCGATCTCCCGCCGGGTGGCCATAGGAGTCGTTGATATCCTTGAAGTTGTCAAGGTCAATCATCATCAGGGAAAACGTTTCATTGTAGCGTTTCAGAATACTCAGCATTTCGGATAGTTTTTCATCGAAATAGACACGGTTTGCAAGTTGCGTCAGACCGTCAATGCGTACAGCGGTACGCAGATTCTCGATCTGTTGCCTCTGTTCGGCCAGTATTTCCTGAGAACTGGCAAGTTCACCCTTCAGGTTGGTATTGCTGGCTATGACCCGGTCAATCTCCCGCATCAGAACCTGATGTGCCTCCGTCAGATCCAAATGATCAAAGCTGCCCTTGATGCTGTCCAGCGCCAGGGAGGAGTCGCTGGCCACCTTGTCGGTCCGTTGAATAGCCTTTGCCACGCTGAGAAGTATATTCCTGATTGTCTGGGCGGAATCGCTGATCTGCTGCTCGCGGGGATCAATGTCCGGCGTAACCGTCTCCTGTCCGTCCTGCCGTGGCTGAAGAAGATCGGCTTTTTTGCGTAAAAGGCGGACAAGCCAGGCAAAGGGCGCGGCAACGATCCCGGCAAGCTTATTCAGAAACCAGTTGATCTCATCCAGATCAATCAGCCTGGCCAGGGGATAAAGGATCAGGCCGATAATGACACCACCGCAAAACATGAGAATGTGCGCTATCAAAGTCACGGGTGTTTCTCCTTACGGCTGCTGAAAAAACGGATAAATGCCTCGCGGATCGACATTGTAGTGGTTTCTGCCGAGGTATCAAGAACTAATTCCGTATACAGACATCCGTGCCGAGATTGCTCTTGCACGCCCATACCACATATACTATTTTTAACAAGAGCACCAGCGCCATCTCACCAGCGATATATCCGGTTTTAATCGGAAACCACGTGGACTATCAATTAATGAACATTCTCTCCCTTACGCCTGGCGGTCACCTGATGATGATCCCTCGGGACGGCGACAAGAAGCAGAATTTCGCCGATGCTTCTCAACCGGTGCTCGCCGATGCCATCGTTAGTGCCTTTGCTTCAGGGGCGGCGCAGGGAATCATTGCCCTGGCAGGCGGCAAGCCAGACCCGGCCTGGCCTCTTTCCTGGACCTTCTGGCGTGAATTCGGAGAGCGGTATCTGACGGCGCTCTGCCAGATGCCGCCAGCCTCCCGGCAACTTGAGCCAATCCCGCCACCTGATGCATCAGAGCTTTTTCAACTCACCCTGAATATCCCGCCCATGCCGGGCGCGGAATACTGCAATCCCGATATACTTGTCGCCATCTGGACCGATCTTGACAGATGGGTCACCGGCACTGTCAGCCGTAACCAGGAAGGGTTGGCCGGTTTTCTTCAGCAGCATGCCCCGCTCTGGCGCCAAGTGGGGCGGGTCTGTTTCCACCTGGCGGAAAACAGGAATGATCCCGAATACCCCTTTGCCTTTATGTCCACCTACATACCCCGGCTGGGCAAGAACGTACGCGCTCAGCATCTTCCGCTGAGCCGGGCGTTGACCGAGTATGCCGGAACACGCAACAAAGAAGCGCTGCTTCGTCTGCTTGAACCGGTCAATGAAGCAAGTACCCGTTGCGACTGGGTGCGTGATCTGGTGGAAAGCGGCGATATCTATCATCCCCTGGCCTGGACTCCGGAAGAGGCCTACCTGTTTTTGAAAAACACGCCCGAGTTGGAAGCAAGCGGCCTGGTGGTGCGTCTGCCGGACTGGTGGAAAAAACGTCCACGGCCACGGGTGCAGGTTGCCATTGGCACTACCAAAGGAGACGGGCTGGGCGCCAAGGCGCTGCTGGATTTTCGGGTTCAGCTCACTCTGGACGGCGCCCGGCTTACCGATGAGGAGATCGTCGCCCTGACCGCCGCGGGTGAAGGCTTGACCTTGCTGCGCGGTCAATGGGTCGAGGTTGACGCTGAAAAACTCCGGCAAGCGCTGGAACAGTGGCAGCGAGTCGAGGCTGAAGCAGAGGAAACCGGACTTTCCTTTGTGGAGGGGATGCGCCTTTTGTCCGGAGCACGACGGGACCTCTCCGGTGAAGAGAACCTTGATGACGATACCAGCTGGGCGTTTGTGGCAGCGGGCGACTGGTTGCGGGAACTTCTCTCCGACTTGCGTGACCCGGCCCGCCTGACCGCAGTGGAACCGGGCAACAGGTTGAAGGCAACTTTGAGACCTTACCAGCAGACCGGTCTTAACTGGCTCTGGTTTCTAAGCGAGCTGGGCTTGGGGGCTTGTCTGGCCGATGACATGGGCCTCGGCAAGACCATCCAGGTCATTGCGCTCCTTCTTGCTCAGCAGGCGGTTAAGGAGAAGCGATCTCCCAGCTTGTTGGTATTGCCGGCTTCGCTGTTGTCCAACTGGAAAAGCGAAATGGAGCGTTTTGCTCCAACGCTCAGAAGTATCACGCTGCATTCATCCGAGCTGGAGCGGGCCGAACTGGAACGGATCGCCGGTGATCCGGCCGTTGCCTTCGCTTCTTTCGATGTGGTTCTGACTACCTATGGCATGCTCCAGCGCCAGGAGTGGCTGCACAACCGGACCTGGAACCTGATCGTGCTTGACGAGGCCCAGGCCATCAAAAACCCCGGCACACGGCAAACCAAGGCGGTCAAAGCTCTCAAAGGCCGGTCACGACTGGCCCTGACCGGTACTCCGGTTGAAAACCGGCTAAGCGATCTTTGGTCGCTCTTTGATTTCATCTGTCCTGGCCTGCTCGGTTCGACAGCGCGTTTCAAGGGATTCGTCAAGGCGCTGGAGGGCGGAGAACATCCCTCCTATGCTCCGCTTCGCAAGCTGATACAGCCCTATATCCTGCGTCGTCTCAAAACCGATAAACGGGTTATCGACGACCTGCCTGACAAGGTCGAGATGACCGCCTGGTGCGGGCTGACCAAGGCCCAGGCGACGCTGTACGGGCAGGCGGTCAGGGATTTGGCCTGTGCGCTTGAGAAGAATGAGGGAATTCAGCGCCGGGGGATAATCCTTTCGGCACTGCTCCGTTTCAAACAGATCTGTAATCACCCCAGCCAGATCCTGGGAGACGGCGAGTATGTCGAGGAGTGCAGCGGCAAGTTTGCCCGGCTCCGGGAAATTGTCGAGGAAATAGCCTCGCGTCAGGAAAAGGCGCTGGTGTTTACCCAGTTTCGGGAGATGACCGCGCCGTTGGCCGCGTTTCTGTCCAGGTTGTTCGGCCGCCCCGGTCTGGTTCTGCATGGCGGAACGCCGGTTGCAGAGCGCAAGCGCTTGGTGGAGAGCTTTCAGCATGAAAATGGTCCACCCTTTTTCGTGCTCTCGCTCAAGGCGGGCGGTACCGGGCTCAATCTGACCTCGGCCGCTCACGTGATCCACTTCGACCGCTGGTGGAATCCGGCGGTGGAGAATCAGGCCACCGACCGCGCCTTCCGTATCGGCCAGAAACAAAACGTCCTGGTTCATAAATTTGTCTGCCGTGGCACGGTGGAGGAGAAGATCGACGCGCTTATCAGCGCAAAGAGCCGCCTGGCCGATGATCTGCTGGAGGGCGGCGAAACACTGCTGACTGAAATGAATGATGAAGAGCTGTTGAGGCTCGTCTCGCTTGATCTGGAAAAGGCGGAGATAGCGTAGAGAAGAAGGAGGAAACGCACCATGAGCAGATACTATGACAATTGGGCGCCGTATGTGCCGGTGGCGAAGAGGCGCGCCAATGCGGCAAAAAAGCTGGACAAGCTGCGAAAAAAGGGGTTGAAAGTTCAGCCGGTCGAGATCGAGGGGCGTAAAATTGCTGCTTCATTCTGGGGCAAGGGCTGGTGCGATCATATGGAATCCTTCAGCGACTATGATAACCGGCTGCCGCGTGGACGGACCTATGTCAGGAACGGTTCGGTCTGTCATCTCGATATTCAGCCCGGCAGGGTCGAAGCCATTGTCAGCGGCTCCGAGCTTTACAACATTGCCATCACCATTGCTCCGCTCGCCAAAAGAAAATGGGATAGCGTCAAGTCTTCCTGCGCCGGACAGATCGGCTCTCTGATCGATCTGCTGCGTGGAAAACTGGCCGGCGGGGTCATGGAAATCGTTTCCAATCGCGAAACCGGTCTCTTCCCTTTGCCGGGCGAGATGAAGTTCACCTGTGATTGCCCGGATTCGGCCCGCATGTGCAAACATATCGCGGCCGTGCTCTATGGTGTGGGTGCGCGGCTGGATCATGCGCCGGAGAAACTCTTTCTTCTGCGTGGGGTGAATCATGAAGAACTGGTTGATGTGACCCAGGCGGTCAAGAATGCAGCCGGTGCGCCGACCTCGAGGCGGCGCATCGCCGCAAGCGGCCTGTCTGATGTATTCGGTATCGACATGGCTGATGAGGCTGAGACGCCGAAACCTGTGCGCCCCAAAAAAGGTGCCGCTCGCGAGGTTGCGAAGGTGTCAGTTCAGGCAAGCCGACCTGCTAAAGAAAGGGATGCGAAAAAACCGATGAAGGGCACAAAGCCCGACAGGGCTTTAAAACCGGCGCTGAAAAAGGTGAAAGCAAAGGCCGTTCCAGCGGTGGAACCTTTTCCGAAACCACTGACCGGTGCAGCAATTCGCGCCTGGCGCGAGAAATTGAGAGAGACCCAGAGCGCTTTCGCTGCTCGTCTGGCTGTCACTGCCGCCAGCATTTCGCAATGGGAAAAGCGGGACAATCAGGTTCTGGGGGTGCGTGACACTACGCTTGCCACCTTGCGTGCGGCGTGGAAGCTTACGCATGGATTGAAATGATATGGCATTGTTACATATCCATGTTCACGAACCAAATGTTCCGTTTGGGTAGATCACCGGTTCATGCGCGCACGTGAACCGGTCAGCAATGTTATACATCACGCCGAAAAACCGAATTAAAACCGAAAGCCGAGCGCCCTTGAGGGGCGCACTTCAATAAAACAGACCAATAAAGTCAGTACAGATTTTTCAATCGAAATGTTGTATAGTTCCCTCACTTCCAGAGGAGTCACATACAAACCATGACATATATCGAACACATAAATAAGGAACTAGCCTTACCAAACACCTTCGAGTACTCAGCTCTGGACTTATTCGCCGGTTGCGGAGGGTTATCGCTCGGATTTGAGTCGTGCGGCATTCGAACCATTGGCTACGAATTGGAGGCTGATTACGCCTCAACATACCGGACAAACCTTATTGGCGACTGTCATTGTGTCCGCCTTGATACAAACCAGAACTTTCCTGAAAACGTGTCTGTTGTCATTGGAGGCCCACCTTGTCAACCTTTCAGTGTTGGCGGAAAGCAACTAGGCCTCAAAGATTCGAGGGACGGCTTTCCGGTATTTATTGACGCTATCGAGAAGACAGACCCTGATATATGGATATTCGAGAATGTTCGAGGACTTCTTTACAGAAACATAGATTATTTTGAAGAAGTGTTGTCCAAACTGAAAAGCCTGAATTATATCGTTGAGTATAAGCTATTCAATGCTGTCAATTATGGAGTGCCACAGAATCGAGAAAGGCTAATTGTCGTTGGACATCGCGGAGATTTTTCCTTTCCGAATGAAGCAAAACGAAAAGTGACCGCAGGCGAAGCACTTGAGGAAATGGCATTTGCAGTGCCAGATGATTCCAAATTTCTTACTCCGAGCATGGATAAATATGTAGCAAACTATGAAAAGGCTTCAAAGTGTATTAACCCAAGAGACTTGTATTTAGACAGACCGGCAAGAACTCTAACATGCCGCAATTTAGCTGGGGCAACAGGCGATATGCAAAGAATCCGTCTGCCTGACGGCAGACGTCGGCGGTTAACCGTTCGAGAAGCTGCAAGACTTCAAAGTTTTCCGGACTGGTATAATTTTCAAGGAACAGAAACAAGCCAGTATTATCAGGTTGGTAATGCTGTTCCGCCATTATTTGCCAACGCCATTGCAAAATCTGTTAGAGCATATCTTGAATCCAGCACTCGTCATAGCAGTTCAGAAATTTTGTATCGCAACTTACCCAAGCAAACTGAATTGTTTGTGTTTGAGCCAAAAGAAGAGACATACGCCGTGCCTGACTTCATGCCCAACAGTAAAAAATCAAAAGCCATAAAGAAAGTTATCAACGAAGCACTTTACATTCTTAACAGCCTTGGCATCCCGTTTGAGGACATGACTGAACGGAGACTTGAAAAAATGGGGATGGCATTTTTAGCTGTTGTAGACGTGAAACACGGCGACCAGTGGAAAGAGGCAAAACAGAGTGACGGAGGCTGGGCGCCACAAACGCGACAGATCATTGAATACATTAATCAATACTTTGAAGAAGCAATATCAAGCGGCTCATATGATGACATAAGGCGTAAGGATCTTAAGTTGTTAACTGTTGCTGGAATCGTTGAACGCAGTGCAAATGCTCCAAATGCGGCAACTAACAATCCTACTCGCGGATATGCGCTCAATCCACAATATTCTTTCATTGTGCGCTCATTTGGCTCTGGTGGATGGGAAGATGATATAGATGAACTCTTGGCCGAAACTGGAACGCTACGAGATCGACTCTCGGGCATTCGTGAGATCGATACAATTTCTGTCAGTATACCTGGAGGTAAAAAGTTGTCATTTTCTCCCGGCGAACACAATGACCTTCAAAAAGCAGTCATTGAAGATTTTCTGCCTCGCTACGGGTTCGGAGCCGAATTGCTTTATGTTGGAGATACAGCCAACAAGTTTCTTCTTTTGGAAAAGGAAAAACTCAACAAGCTTTCATTTTTTGAGCTCTCACATGATGCACTACCAGACGTAATTGCTTATAGCCACTCAAAGAACTGGCTGTTTTTGATCGAAGCCGTTCATAGTTCGGGGCCGGTAAGCTCCGTAAGACTGGAAGAATTGAAACAATTAACAAAAGAGTGTTCCGCCGGCATTGTTTATGTGACAGCTTTTCTTGACAGGGCAACATTCAGAAAGTTTGCCCCGGACATTGCATGGGAAACTGAAGTATGGATTGCTGACGCACCGGATCACCTGATTCATTTTAACGGCGACAAATTCCTCGGGCCATACAAAAAAGAGGCATAGCAACACCAGAAGATAACCCACAAATCAGATCTTACCTTTATTTAGCTATTTTTTTTCAAAGAGTTAAGCTGAAGCAACTTATGGATATAGTTACCCCACAAGAACGCTCGCGCATCATGGGAAACATCAGGGCGCGAGGCAATAAATCAACAGAACTCAAGCTATTAAAACTAAGGGGGGTAGTCGGTTAGCGCCACCTGGGATATAATTTTACGGCAAACTTCTCGCATAAAGGGAGGTGCCGTGGAACCAATACCCTTGGTAGCTGGTCGTGAT
>WSSedB1CaDRAFT_10000570_pt1 | contig 15496 bp, 13 predicted proteins | sample WetSurSB1Cattail_FD_9460 | JGI IMG/M metagenome (IMG submission 9460)
GGGCTGGATAACACCGGCGGTATTTGAAACGCTGGAGATCGACTGTGAGGAGTATCGCCGGGGACGGGTGCTTCAGGATATCAGCGCCTTCCGCACCGGCCTCATGTACGGTCCCGAGATGGTTACCCGCTATGACTCGACCGTCAGCTACGGCATCCGGCGCTGCGAATTCGATCACTACCTTCTACAGCGCAGCGCAGTGCGCAGAACGCTGGGTGAACCGGTGTCAACGCTGGAACGGCACGACGGAGGGTGGCTTGTGAACGGGCACATCAGGAGCCGCCTCCTGATTGGCGCCGGTGGCCATTTTTGTCCGGCAGCGCGCTTCCTGGGCGCTAAAAACAACAGAGAGGAGGTTGTTGTTGCCCAGGTTGCAGAGTTTGCCGTGACCCCGGACCAGGCGCGCCTCTGCCGCACCCCGGCCGATACACCGGCGCTCTATTTTTGCCGGGACATGAAAGGATACGGATGGCTTTTCCGGAAAGAGGGGTTTCTGAATGTAGGCCTGGGACGTATGGATACGGATAATCTTGGCCGCCATACAAGGGATTTTTGCACGTTTCTCGCGCAGAGGGGGGAATTGGCGGCAGGCTTTGCCGACCGGTTCCAGGGACATGCCTATCGTGTATACGAGCGACAGAAAGGGCGCGCCTGCGTGAGCGATGGCGTGCTGCTGATCGGCGACGCGGCAGGGCTTGCCCAGCCACAAAGCGGCGAAGGTATTCTGCCCGCGATTGAGTCGGCCCTGCTTGCCGCCGAGACCATCCTGGCGGCCAATGGCGATTATCGCCGCGACAACCTGGAGCCGTACGCAACACGTCTGGCCGGCCGTTTTGCCGACGAAAGCATGGAAATCCCCTCTTCACCCATTTCCTCCGGAATCTTGCGCTTTCTCGGGGCCAGACTGCTCTCCAACAGCTGGTTTACCCGCCATATCGTGCTGGACCGTTGGTTTCTCCATGCAAATGACGACCGTTTTGTGGTACGTTGATGGCAATCTAACCCCGGAGGTTGCCCATGAAATTTGTGCGTTTGTTCTTGTTTTTCCCGATGCTGCTGCTTGTTTTCAGTGTAACACCATGCCGGGCCGGTTTTTTCGACGACCTGACCAAGGGGCTTGGCTTATCCGGCGCGTCGGGCAGTGGGCTGGACGACACAACCATTGTCAAGGGATTGAAGGAAGCCCTCTCAACCGGAACCGCAAGGGCGGTCAATTCGGTTTCGCAACGCGACGGGTACTTCAACAACGAGATGATCAAGATTCTTCTACCTGAAAAAGTCCGCACCGCTGCCGACCTTCTCGGCAAAGTCGGTTTTCAACAAGAGGTGGACGACTTTGTTCTCAGCATGAACCGGGCCGCTGAAAAAGCAGCCCCCAAGGCTACGGAGCATTTTGTTGCAGCGCTCAAGTCAATGACCTTTGACGATGCCCGCAAGATCCTCCAGGGTGGCAATACATCCGCCACTGAATACTTCAAACAGAAGACCGGAGCCAAGATCCATGATGCGTTCAGACCGGTGGTTACGGCGAACATGAAGGATGTCGGGGTAACGAAGCGCTATGCGCAAATGAGGGAGTCATTCGAAGCCATACCCTTTGCCGGAACCATAGGCGCCTTCGACCTGGAAAATTATGTCACCACCAAAGCAGTTGACGGCCTTTTCACCATGCTTGGAGAGGAAGAAAAGAAAATCAGGACCAATCCCGCAGCCCGGGGAACGGAACTACTCAAGAAGGTCTTCGGCAAATAGAGTACCTATCGCCTGACACGCAGATCGATAATCGTGCCCGGCGGCAATTGTTGACCAGAAAACAGATCCGCCGGTGGTGTCGGTGTTGCGGATGTGGTTCCAAAAGCGTATTCAACAACAGTATGTCGGCCGTTATCATCCAGCCAGACCAGCCGCTTTGTCTCGGTTCCGGATTCTTCATCGACCAGATAGGACTTAGTCGCATAATCACGGCAGTCCAGAGGATCATTCACCGTGGTGATTGAATTCAGACAACGCTCGAGATGCTTGGCCCGCACCGCAATGTCCTTGCCGGCCAGGCGAAGCGCTTTTACCCTGGCAACCTCCCCGTAATCCATTGCACCGGTGAATGCGGTCCTGACCCAGCCTCCTTCGACCTCCTCAACCGCCCAGGTTGTTACAAAAATTCCGCTGGAACGTTTTTCCACGGCAACCTTCACCGGACAGCTCACGGGCGGTTTTCCGGACCACTTACCGGTACGGTTTATTTCCTTGAAAATTTTCGTAACACAGTCGGCCAGCCTGGTAATTTCCTGGCCATATGCAACGGAACCAACCAGTTGTAACGCCACTATCAGCAACAGAATCGAATATCGAATTGTGTCCTCCCCTGTGCAATGGCTCCGTTTCATGGAGTCCATACCAGCCGGCACATTGCTGGTACCGAAAGATGTCACTCTTTGCGAGCAAGTATATCATTATTCCCACAATACAACACTCCGGCTGTTGCGAAAAAAGATGCGGGGCGTTCCCGCCTGAGAATGCCCCGTTTTACAGATAACGTCATGCGTCTCCTGATCCCTACTTGACGGTGTACCAGAACTTTGAACTGCGCACCTTTCCGTCCTTCAGTTGGAACTTGGCCATCACGCCGTATTTCCCTTTTTTCGACAGGTCAAAGTCAGCGCCGAAGTGCCCCTGCATCCCCATAAGATCCTTGGTCTGCTCGCTTTTGTCCGGTCCCAGGATCTTGACCTTCACTGTTCCTTCCGTAAAGGCCTTGCCGCTCTTCGCATCCGTGAGCTCGACCATGATGTGATGGGTCTCCTTCATGCCCTTGGGCATTTCCATCCCCTTCATGTGTTCCTTCATGTTCATGATCTTGAAGGTCGCCTTGACGCCGTCAATCACTTCCTGATGCACCACGTTACCCATCTCCATCATGGAATGGCCACCATGCCCCATATCCATGTGGTCGTGGTCGGCCGCGTAAGATGCCAGGGGGGCTGCAAGGGCCAGGGCTGTTGCTGCGAGAATCAGTGTCAATTTCTTCATTGTTGTTTTCTCCTTTAGTGTTTTGTCGGTTTCGCCTCCCCCTTTGACAAAGGGGGGTAAAATATTCAGTGCTTCATACCGCTGTACTTGAGGGTGCCTTTCTTCAACTCTCTCTTCTTCATCAGAACAAAGATCACCGGTGTCATGATCAGCACATGCACCGCCGATGACATCATTCCGCCGATCATGGGCGCGGCAATCGGCTTCATCACGTCAGCACCGGTGCCGCTCGACCACATGATCGGAATAAGGCCCAGCAAGGCCACGGCCACGGTCATCAGCTTGGGACGGAGGCGGAGCACCGCACCCTCAAAGGTTGCGTCGTAAATATCCTGTTCCGTACAGGGACCATTAATCAATTTCTTGTCCAGCGCCTCGTGCAGGTAGATCACCATCACCACCCCGGTCTCCACGGCAATGCCGTACAGGGCGATAAAGCCGACCCACACCGCCACGGACAGGTTATAGCCCAAGGCCGAGACCAGATAGACCCCACCCACCAGCGCAAAGGGAACCGAGAGCATGACCATGCTGGCTTCCAGGGCCGAATGGAAGGTAAAGTAGAGCAGGATAAAGATGATCACCATCCCGATCGGCACCAGGATCTGTAGGCGGGCCTTGGCCCGAATCTGGTTCTCCCACTGGCCGGACCAGGTTACGTAGTAGCCGGGAGGCAGCTTGAGGTTCTTTTCCAACACCTGTTTGGCCTCGGTAACGAAGCCGCCCATGTCCCGTCCACGTACGTTGAGAAAGACCAGCGAACGCAAGAGGCCCCCTTCGCTGTTGATCTCTGGCGCGCCGGTGGAAATTTTCAACTTGGTCACCAATGAGAGCGGCACTTGGGCGCCTTCCGCACCTGCAACAAGGATGCGGCGGATAGCCGGAATATTGTCGCGGTAATCCCGCAGATAACGGATACGAATCGGAAAGCGGTTACGCCCTTCCACGGTGGTGGAAAGCATCGCGCCACCCAAGGCGGTCTCGACGACATCCTGGATATCGGCCACATTAACGCCGTAGCGGGCAGCTGCCTCGCGGTCGATGTCTATGTCGATGTAATTGCCGCCGGTGACCCGCTCGGCAACCACGTCGGCCGCGCCGTTGATCGGCTTGAGGATCGCCTCTGCCTGTATCGCCAGATCCTTGAGCACATTCAGGTCATTACCAAAGATCTTAACCCCCAGGTCGGTACGCACCCCGGTGGAGAGCATGTTGATCCGGTTGATGATCGGCTGGGTCCAGCCGTTGCGAACACCGATCTGCTGGAGCTTAGAGTCAAGTTCGGCAACGATATCGGCCTTCTTGATTCCCGGTCGCCACTGCCCCTTTGGCTTCAGAATGATGATACTCTCGAACATGGAGACCGGCGCCGGATCGGTGGAAGTTTCGGCGCGGCCGACCTTGCCAAGAACATGCTCCACCTCGGGCACACTCTTGATGATCGTGTCCTGTACCTGTATCAGCCGCTTGGCCTCGGTTATGGAGACGTTGGGGAGCGTGACCGGCATATAGAGAAGTGAGCCCTCGTCCAATGGCGGCATGAACTCGGAACCAAGATGCATGAACATTGGTACGGCAATGGCCAGGGCCACGATATTGAGGGCAATGGTGGTTTTTTTCCAGACCAGTACCCAGCGAATGACGGGGCTGTAGAGTTTGATGAAGAATGTCGAAACCGGATTGGAACTCTCCGGCGGCATCTTGCCCCGCATGAAGTAGTACATCAGTACCGGCACCAGGGTGATGGCGATCATGGCCGAGCCCATCATGGAAAAGGTCTTGGTGAAGGCCAGCGGGTGGAACAGTTTCCCTTCCTGTCCCTCCAGCATGAAGACCGGCACAAAGGAGAGCACGATGATGGCCAGGGAGAAGAAGATCGCCCGGCCAACCTGCTTGGCGGAGGCGATAATTACCTCAAGACGTTTTTCCTTGCGTTCTTCGGGCGGCATTTCCGAGAGGTGGCGATAGCAATTTTCCACCATGATCACTCCGGCGTCGACAAGAACACCGATGGCAATGGCAATCCCCCCCAGGGACATGATGTTGGAGGTGACCCCCATCAGCTTCATGGTGATGAAGGCGATCAGCACGGAAATAGGCAGGGTCAGGACAATGACAAGAGCACTCTGAAAGTGGAGCAGGAAGACCAGTATGACCAGCGAAACGACGATCGATTCCTCGGTCAGGGATCGTTTGAGGGTGTCGATGGCCCGCTTGATCAGGTCGGAGCGGTCGTAGGAGGCCATGATCCTGACCCCGGGCGGCAGGCCTTTCTCCAGTTCCTTGATCTTGACCTTGACCCGGTCGATGACATCCTTGGCATTCTCGCCGTAACGCATGACCACGATGCCGCCCACCGCCTCACCCTCGCCGTTCATATCCAGCAGGCCGCGCCGGATGGCGCCACCCAACTGTACATTGCCCAGGTTCTTGAGATAGATCGGAGTACCGCGCATGTCGGCTCCGACCACGATGTTTTCCAGATCTTCCCTGGATTTTACGTATCCACGACCGCGGATCAGATACTCGGCATCGGCCTGCTCTATCAGCCGGCCGCCCACATCCTTATTGGAGCCCTTGACCGCTTCCATGACCTTGGCAACCTTGATGTTGTAGGCAAAGAGCTTGTTGGGGTCCAAGTCGATTTGGTATTCGCGGACAAAACCGCCGATGGAGGCCACCTCGGCCACCCCCTGGACAGTATTGAGCTGGTAGCGTACGAACCAGTCCTGCAGGGTACGCAACTGTTCCAGGTCATAGCCCTTGCCTTCGATGGTGTACCAGAAAACATGGCCGACACCGGTGCCGTCCGGCCCCAGGGCCGGGACCACGCCAGGCGGCAGCAGTGAGGCGGCATAGTTGAGGCGTTCCAGCACGCGGGTCCTGGCCCAGTAGATATCGGCCTTGTCCTCGAAGATCACGTAGATCATGGAGAAGCCGAAGGCGCTGGAGGCGCGTACCGCCTTGACCTGGGGCAGGCCTTGCAGGTTGACCGCCAGAGGATAGGTGACCTGATCCTCCACGACCTGGGGTGAGCGGCCGGGGTAATCGGTGAAGACGATCACCTGGTTGTCGGACAGGTCAGGAATGGCATCCACCGGGGTCTTGTAGACCGACCAGATGCCCGCCGCGATAATCAGCCCGAAAATCATCAGGACGATGACACGGTTTCTGGCGGAATATTCGATGATTTTTTCGATCATGGTTTGCCTCGGGAACTGGGGACTTGGGACCGGGGACTGGTAAAGGCTTTTCCCAACACCAAATCCCCAGTTCCCAGTCCCCAATTACATCTTCATATCATCCATCTTCAAGGTCCCCTTCTTTGCCGGCTGCTGCTGTACCGGTGGAGCTGGCGACTGTTTGCCCCCTTTTGGTTCTTCCATCTTCATGCCGGGCATGTTTTCATGGCCACCTCCACCACCCTTCAGCTGCGACTCTGAGTCGATAAGGTAGCCACCGGATACCGCCACCTTGTCGCCCGCTTTGAGACCCGACAGTATCTGGATCTTGTCGTCGGTCTGCTGGCCGACCTGGACATCACGCGGCTCAAACATGCCGGGTGAACTCTCCACCCAGACCACCCGGCGCTTGCCGGTATCCATGACCGCGGTAACCGGGACGACGATTGCCGAGCCCAACGGCACCTTGATGACGGCGTTGACGAACATATCCGGTTTCAACTTCATGCCGGGGTTGGGCATTTCCACCCGCGCCTTGACAGTCCTGGTTTTGGGGTCGAGGAAGGGGTAAATGAATGCGATACGGCCAGTAAACGGTTTGCCGGGAAAGGACTGGGAACGGATCTCCACCTTTTGTCCGATATGAATATTGGGAAATTCGTTCTCGTAGACCTCAACCTCCACCCAGACTGAGGAGAGATCGGCAATGTTGAACAGGACATCGCCCACATTGACGTACTGACCCTTCTGGACCATCTTTTCGATAACAACCCCTGACAACGGTGTATAGATCGGCAGCCTGATGTTCGGCTTGCCGGCTTTTTCCAACCCGGCGATCTGGCTCTCCTTGACACCGAACAACATCAGGCGCTGCCTGGCCGAGGACACCAATCCTTCACCATTCTGGGAGATTGACGGAATGGGTGAATTTTTCAACTGGTCATGGCTTCTGAGCGCCAACAGATACTCCTGCTGGGTTGCCAGCAGCTCAGGCGAGTAAAGCTCGGCCACCGGCCTGTTCTTGCTGACAACAGCTCCGACGGTATTGACATTGAGCCTGTCAATCCGTCCGGCGATCCAGGCAGTCACCTTGGCCTGGCGCGACTGGTCAAATTGCACGATCCCGACGGCATTGATTTCCTTGTGCAGGGTGGTCTGTTTCGCTGCCACAGTGGCGACGTTGGCCATGACACGCTGAGTAGGGGAAAGAGAGACGTGGCCGAGCATATCGGCCTGCTGTTTCTGCTCCGATGCCTGGACGGTCGCGGAAGAAGCCTGGGCATCATTAAGCTTCTTGATCAGTTCCATGCCACAGATCGGGCAAAGACCTGGTTTGTCCTTGATGATGAAAGGGTGCATGGGGCAGGTGTAGAGAGGTTTGGTGGTATCTTCCTGTTTGGCATGGCCGTCGTTTTTGAACCAGCCGCTGGCCTTGGTCAGCTTTCCGCTCTTGTACAGCCAGCTGGCAACGACAATGGACAGGATCAGGATGGTCAGTGGGATGGATATTTTTTTATTCAAGGCCATGCGAGCACTTTTCCTTTCTTTTTCCTCACCTTTACAGGGAAGGTGGCGTGTTTATTGATGGTGGCCGAGGTCCGCCACTGAACGCCTGCTTTCCAGATCGGTTCCCACCGTGGCTTCCAGCTGGGCCATACGGATCTGATAATCGGCCAGGGAATCGTAGTAGTCGCGTTCGTAATTGAAGAGTGTCAGCCAACTGTCAAGCAAGGCCAGGAAATCGACCTTACCCACCCGGTAGGCAATAACCGCCGACTCCAGGGCCTGCTCGGCCTGGGGAATAATACCGCTTTTATACAACTCCGCCAGTTTCCGGCGCCGCTCCAGCTGGGAGAGCAGATCGGCAATGGTACCCCGGATGTTGTTTCTGGCATCGTTCAGTTCAGCGCTGGCCATGGTCTGCTCAGAAGAGGCCTCGGCCAACATGGCATGACGTCGTTCACGTTGAAACGGCAGGTTGAAGGTAACACCCAGGCTATACATATCTGCACCATCGTTCCCCATGGCCGGGTCGCGCTGCATGTACTCGAAGGAAACGTTGAAATCGGGAAAGAATTCCTTGCGGGCCAGGGCCTGGGCTGCTTTGCTCTTGCCGATCTGCGCCTGCATGCTTTTCAGCAACGGACGGTTTTTTTCGGCCTGTGCCGCCAACTCGGTATCACCAAAGGAAAGTTTTGAGATTTGCGGATCGGGAATGACGCCGACAGGAGTTTCCAGAGGACGATAAAGCAGACTGTTCATCCTGATCTCCAGGCTTCGCCGCTGCTGTTCAAGGGTGATGCGCATGTCGAGCAGCTTTGATTTTTCCAGCTGGGCCTTGAAGATATTTTGTTGGGCGCCCTGACCAACCGTGTAGCGGGTTTCGGCCAGGGTAATAAAATCATCCATGATACGTGTGTTTTTGATCACGATCTCCAGGGACTTGTCGGTAAAATAGAGCTGGTAATAGGTTTCCTTGACCGACCTGACAATGTCCAGGATACGCTCCATGCGCATCAAGTGGGATGCCTCGGCGTCGAGCCGCGCCACATTGCCGCGCAGATCGCGTTTGCCGTACCAGGGAAGTTGCTGACTGATGCCAATAACCTTCTGGGTCATACTGTCGCGCGAGAAATTGAGCGGATCGCGAAAGATGCCGTTCTGGATCTTCAGCATCAGCATCGGATCATCCAGACTTCCGGCCTGTCTGGCCCTGTTTTCAAGCATCTGCAAGTGCGAGCTGGAGGCCTTGACTTCCGGGTTGTTGGCCAGGGCCGCATCAACCAGGCCCTGGAGATTTTCCTGTTTGAGCTCTGCCGCTCCGCACATGCCGGGCAAGAGCATCATAACAATGCTGAAGATAAGTAACGCACTACTGGATTTCATGGCTGACCTCGAGATGAATAGCATTTGAATAAAACTATACACCTAGTATGCCAAATTTATAGGGCTCTGATTTTACGAGTGATTGTGACAACAGGGCAAGAAGAAGACAGAAGAGAGTGAAGAATATTCCACAGAGAGCGCGGCATATTCTTCACCTGCAACAACCAATACCGGATGCACATTCAAGGTACTTGCATTATCGCTAAAGGTGGGCAACAATGCGGACAAACATTTTTTTGCCTTTGAAAGGAGATCTGGGATGTCAATAAAGGAAACATTTTTTTTGGACAGTGAAAAATCGGCGCTGGTGGTGATCGATGTGCAGGAAAAACTCTGCCAGGCCATGGATGAGAAGGTGTTGCGCAAGCTGACCAAGAATATCGGAATCCTGCTGGAAAGCGCGGCGGAGTTGAAGATTCCGGTGCTGATTACTGAGCAATACGTCAAGGGGTTGGGTAAAACCCTGCCGGAGCTTTTAGACAAGGCTGCCAATGCTCCTTGTTTCGAAAAAATGACCTTCAGCTCCTACGGCAATGCCGAATTTGTGGAACAGCTCAAGGCGAGCGGCCGGACCCATATTATCGTCACCGGCATGGAGACCCACGTCTGTGTACTCCAGACAGTGATCGAACTGCGCGACGCCGGCTTTATTGTGCACTTGGTAAAGGATGCGGTCATGAGCCGGGACAAGCGCAACTGGCAGACCGCCATCGAAGCCATGAATCTAACCGGAGCCGTTCCGACCTGCACCGAATCGGTCGTATTTCAGCTCCTGAAGATAGCCGGAACGGACTCATTCAAAAAACTTTCCAAGCTGGTAAGATAAAAGCGGTTTGCGGATGGGGAAAGACGAGGAGACGGGGTCGCGAGATCCCGTTTTTTTTAATAAATGTTTTAACCCGGCGACAAAAAAATCCTTCCACTGGATAAGCGGAATAAAAAATACCCGCGCATACTACAGCAGCCCAGATCAACAGGGAGTTCTCTGGCAGACGGGAGTGTCGATGACACTGTGTGCTAAACTCTCCAACATATCGGTTTCTTTCAAGTAATACACCCTGGCGTAGGCTATGGTATTCATGAATTCCCGATCCTGAGCCAATGCGCTCAATGCTTCCGCTATCCGGTTGTTGGAAAAGAGCTTATAGCAGATATCGCATATTGTATGTTCAATATAGTGATCCATAAGTTTTGTCCCCTCACGTTTTTCCAGCAGTTCGACCAATCTGTGCGGGCCCCAGATGCGGATGGCATGCAAGAGGGAGTTCTTTTGTGCGCGTTCGAATATATCCTCCAGGCTATTCACTCTCAGGTTTCCGAGAGCCAGATGATGGCCGGAGGGCAGACTGATCAGGGGTCCGATACAGGCTATGACACTTCCGTCTGGAAAGATAATCGGCGAACCGGCTGCCGTACAGGCGGAAACAGGAGGCTCGGCAACCCGGATATAGTTTGGTTTCAGAGTTTTGGCGGCTCTTCCAACCGAAAAGGTTATGACGGTGTCGATGGTATCCCTATCGGTAATTTGCAACAGGTTGCGCATGATTTCCTGGTAAGCCGGGTCCTCTTTGCTATCCGTGCATACAGAGACTTGAACGGGAATACTCAATTTTTCCGCGGCTCTGATTGCATTTTTGATATGATCGAAACTGATAAATTTCTGATGGTAGACATCGGTACTTATACCCAGCATTTTTATCGCGGGCAGTGTCTTCAATACATTCAACGCTTCAGCCTGTGTCGTGGCCCAATATGCGTTGGTTACAGCGGTCATAAACAGACCGGCCTCGCTTCCGAATTCGGTTATTCTCCTGATTCTGTCCAAATCGTAAAACGGCTCACCGCCGGTTAGCGATACCCCCCTGATTTTACCAGATTTATATGCGGCAACTTGCCGCAGCCAGTTACACGCTTCTTCAAGATCAATCTCCTCGACCCGATGCGGACCAGCCTCAACAATGCAATGAGGGCACGCCACTTGACACTTGTAAGTCATCATCAAGCCGATGTTTTCAAGAAAATTTAATTCATGTTCAAGCTTTTCCAACGGTTTGCCCTCCGACAAAAAAGAAGGGGCGTATTACCGCTCCGATAAAACCGGATAACACTACGCCCCTTGCTCAATGGTGATAACTCGCTATACGCTTTTATCTGACAGCCTTCGGCACCGCCACGATGTCAAAATTCTTCTCAAGCGCCGCCAATGCATCTTTGCTGGCAAGAATTTTTGAGGACAGCAATAAGATGCCTTTCGGGTTAATGTCCTTAAGGATAACGCGGAGATCTTCTTCGAAACTTTTGACCAACTCTTTCGGAATTTTGAAGTCCAGAATTCCAGTGTTGATTACCGAGCTTACTTTTTCCATATTGTATCTCCTTTCATTTCGCGATATATCAGCTTGATGCATAACATATAATACAATTAATTATTTGCAGTCAATTTATTTAATATTAGCAACAAAGTTCTTCCAAGCAGGCGTCTTCCATCCCTTGCGTTGACAAACGTCAAAAACGCTCTAAATATTTATGCAGAAGGACAACATTACCGGTACTATATCGCCAAGGAGGAAAACCAACATGCCAATCTACGAGTATCGCTGTAACGGATGCGCAAGGAATTTTTCAGTCACCATGAGTATTGCGGAGCATGACAAAGGTGGTGTAACCTGTCCGGAATGTAAGGGAACTTCTGTCGTGCAGCAATACACAACTTTCTACGCGAAAACGAGCAAGAAAAGCTGATCGCGATACCGGCCAGGCGCTTATTTTGTCCTCTACTCGGGCAGACACAACGAAACGCGTGACGGTATCGGCAAGCACCGGTTATTGACACAGGTGTTTTTAATCAGGCGGCACATTTTCGTTACGGCTGTTGTCACCAGGCAAACACCATACCGTTAAGGCGGATATACACAAATGCCATTGTTAAACGTTGACGGAAAAGATATCGAGCTTAATGAGCAAGGTTTTCTCCTCCACCAGGAAGAGTGGAATGAAGATGTGGCCAAGGCCTTGGGAACGCTGGAAAATATTCCCGAACTGACCGATGCCCACTGGAAAGTGATTCATTACCTGCGCGAGTATTACCTGCGCTTCAAGATCGCTCCCATGTTTCGTAAACTGGCCAAGGATACGGGGAACAGCCTGGATGAGCTTGAGGCGCTGTTTTCCTGCAAAACGGCCCGGATAGCATGCAAAGTGGCGGGGCTTCCGAAACCTGCGGGGTGCCTGTAGTTATCTTATCGCAAGGACTATCAATGGAGCTTTTTTTCGGCGGAATACTTCCCTATGTTACGTTCTCGGTATTCATTTGCGGAACTACATTGCATATCGCGGCCTGGCTCAAAAAGCCGGTTCCCTTTCAGCTGACCCTCTTCCCCGAGCCGGAAGGAAAAGTCGGTAAGGTAGCAGCGGTGGCCAGGGAATTCCTTTTCTACGNAACACTGTACNGTGAAAACAGGCTGCTGTGGCTCTGGGTCTGGCTGTTCCATTTTTCCCTGGCAATGGTCATTGCCGGTCATGTNTTGGGGATATATTTCCTNCGCAGCCAGTTTACCCTGATTGGGATAACATCCGAGACAAGCATCCTGCTTTCCACAGTCCTGGGCTCCATAATGGGCACAGCCATGTTCATTTCCCTCTCTGCACTCTTGTGTCGCAGGCTTTCCAACCAGGAGCTACGGAAGCTTTCCGAGCCGCTTGCATGGTTTGATCTGCTGCTTCTGCTTGCAGTCGCCCTAAGCGGACTCTGTATGTATCTGCCCGGATATCATGCGGATCTCCCACTCGTAAGAACATATATGGAAGGTGTGCTCACCCTCCGGCCCAGCCCCCTTCCCTCGCTCCCCATATTCGTGATCCACTTTTCGCTGGTGAATTTTCTACTCCTTTATTTTCCGTTTTCCCAACTGATGCACTCCGCGGGATTCTTCGTCAATCGGGCAATACTGGCTGAGAGTGCACCGGTCTTTCCGACACCGGCAGGAAGGCGGCCCAGGTCGCGATTTGCCGGGCAGAAAACTCAACTTGGTGAATTTGCCTCCAACAGGGAGACTGACGTCAGAGAGGCTCCGATCAGGTGAAAATCCCCCTTTATCTCGCAAAAAACGAAGAACTGAAAGCCATCGGCATAGAGCCGGTTCCCGAGGCTGAACGAACCAGCCGTGCAATCGAACTTCTGGACCAGTATCGGAAATTTTCACGACAACTATCGGTCATGCTTGAGACCTGCACCGGTTGCGGGGCATGCGCCAAAGCCTGTCACAGCTATCTGGGAACGGATGATTTTCTTAACATCCCGGCTGCCAGGGCCGGACTAATTCGCAGGATTTACAAAAGACACTTTACCTGGGCTGGAAAGATACTCGGCAAATTGAACGACGGTCCGGACATTGATCCTAAAATGCTTGAAACGTGGATCGACTATTTCTTTCAGTGCACTGTTTGCCGCCGTTGCGCGGTTTTCTGTCCTTTCGGAATCGACACCGGTGAAATCGTGCTTGCGGGACGAAATATCCTGGCAAAGCTGGGGATCGCCTCAAGCTTTATGGTGAATATCGCACATAATGAGCTCACCGCAGGCAACAATACCGGCATGCTCAAACCCGCCCTTCTCGATAGCTGCTCATTTCTGGAAGAGGAACTGCGTGAAGAGATAGGAGCCGATATCAAGATCCCGGTGGACAAGCCGAATTCTGATATTCTCTATCTCCCGTCATCATCCGAGTTGTTCACGAATGTGGAGACATTGATGGGAGCCGCTAAGCTGTTCCACTTCCTCGGCGTAAACTGGACTCTTTCATCGACACTGCTGGAGGCGGCCAATTACGGTTTTTTCTTCAATCTCGACATTATGAAGGAACACAATTTCCGCATGCGAAGCGCTGCTGCCGCGGTTGGCGCGGACACGGTTATGGAAGGCGAGTGCGGACATGGCTGGCGAGTGGCCAGGATGTGCACCGAGGGAACCAACGGACCGGTGCCGTTCCGCCTGGTGCATGTACTCGACTTTATGGCGGCGCGACTTCCTGACATTCCGCTCAGCAAGCTTCCCCTGCGGGCAACCTTGCATGACTCGTGCAATTACGCCAGAGGCGCAGGCCTGGTGGATGCGCCACGGGAAATCATGCGCGCATGCGTAGAGGACTTCGTGGAGATGACTCCCAACCGGGAGATGAATTTCTGTTGTGGCGGAGGTTCGGGCATGCTGATGGAGGAAATGATGGGAATCAGGATGAGGCTGGGGAAGATGAAGGCGGAACAGATCCGGCAGTTGCTCCCCCTCGATTATGTGGCACTTCCATGCGCCAGCTGCAAGGCTCACGTCCCGCTGGTTCTCAGACACTACGGAATGGAAGGAGTCACGACCGGAGGCGTAATTGATCTGCTTGGAAAGGCCTTGCGGTTGTAATGGCGGGCATTATTGAGAGTCTGCCGTTATGCGCGTTAAATGACCAGATGTATTGAATTTATAACGAAAGAGAGGATGCTATGCTGGATGACACGACGTTTGCGTTACTTGAGCTTACCCAAAAGGGCTACTTATGCAGCCAGATTCTGCTGATACTTGCGCTGCGTTCCCAGGGCAAGGACAATCCCGGCCTGGTGCGGGCTCTATCCGGGCTGTCCCGCGGAACAGCCGGGCAACTCGGAGTCTGCGGCGCACTCACCGGAGCCGCCTGCCTGCTGGCCTTCTATGCCGGCAAGGGAAATGACGATGAGGAGGAAAACGATCGGTTTCCCGGCATCCTCGAAGAAATCTGGGAGTGGTTCGAGGAAACATACACACCACAGTTCGGCGGCATCACCTGCGGTGCCATCCTCTCCGACGGTGCCGATCCGCTGCAGCGCTGTAGCGCAATCGTGGCCGACACCTACCAAAAGTGCCAGGAAATACTGATTGCTAACGGCTTCGACCCGTCCGAGGGTCTAGATGCGTAGTTGAGGCCGGGAACGAGTAAACCTTAAAATCGTTTACACGCAAAAAATCAAGAGCGCGTAGTGCCAGAACTAATTTCCCTGCGCCATAACTAGCCGAAAAACATGGGCTTTTAAAAATACGCGTTAAAGATGGATCAAGTTTTGAAACTGTGAACCAGCATAGGAGTTGGCAAAGCAACGAAACCTAAAACAACCAATTGGACACAGACCGGAACCGACAGTTTTCTGGTCCGCGAAAGGCGGAAATGACTGCTGAACTTCAAATATCTCGTACAAAAAAAACGCCGGGAAGCCACAAAAAGGGTTTCCCGGCGTTTTGCCTGGTATGTTTTTATAAGAATGTCGAAACTTTACGCTTACAGCAGAGCTTCGATTTGCGCGTATACCTGTTCGTCGGTGAAGTGGCGCGCATAGATGACTCCGGACGGACACGCGACAGCACAACATCCGCACGCCTTGCA
>WSSedB1CaDRAFT_10000571_pt1 | contig 15494 bp, 11 predicted proteins | sample WetSurSB1Cattail_FD_9460 | JGI IMG/M metagenome (IMG submission 9460)
TGAGGGCNTAATCCCCCCATGTACTCCCAGTGATGTAACTTGAAAATAATTAAGAAAGCTTGCTTTCTGAAGGAGATGAGGGAAAATAAATAAAACCCGAATGGTTCATTTAAGCATTTCAGGGTAACATCCCTGGGCTGTTGGAAATATCCTCTTTAACCACAAAGCACACAAAGTGGACACAAAGCTCACAAAGTTAAAACACTGTAATTAAATGCTTTGCATTCTTTGAGTTATACCAATAGCTATCAGAAATTTGTGACCCTTGTGGTTTTTGGATTTCGGTTTTTTCAACAGCCCCTTTTGAAGATTTCATTAAGAGGCTGAAATTGGATTCTATAAGAGTATTCCGGCCAGCGAGGCAGAAATATATGAAGCCATAGTACCGCAAAGCATAGCTTTAAAACCCAGTTTGGCAAGGTCAGCTTTCCGGTTAGGTACAAGTACTCCAATTCCACCAAGCTGAATAGCAATTGAACTGAAATTAGCAAAGCCGCATAGAGCAAAACTGGCAATTACAACCGATTTTGCACTTAACAATCCCTGATGAATCATGGGAGTAAGGTCCGAATAGGCAACAAATTCGTTTATTACCATTTTCGTGCCCATTAAAGAACCGACATGAAGCGATTCAGATGGTGGAACTCCCATTACTATTGCGAAGAGACTGAAAAATGCTCCTACAACATCTTTGAGACGCAAATTATCTACATTTAACCCCAAAGCATTGAGTGATAGTCCTGTCCATGAAAGAAAATGTCCGAAATATCCAAGAAGAGCATCTAAAAGAGCGATCAGTGCAATGACGCCAATGAGCATGGCTATAACATTTATGGATATTTTCATACCGTCGCTGGCGCCATGTGAAATAGCATCCATTATGTTGGAGTATTCTTTTTTAACCTCAAGTTTGACCACTCCCTGAGTTTCTGACTCCTCAGTCTCAGGAAATACTATTTTAGCAATGACAAGTGCACCGGGCGCTGCCATCAGACTGGCCGCCAGCAAGTATGACGCCGGAACACCCATAGAAATATAAACTGCCATTACACCGCCTGCAATACAAGCCATGCTTCCTGTCATAGAAGCAAGCAGTTCCGACATAGTCATCCCTGAAAGATAAGGTCGGATCATAATCTGTGCTTCCACCTGACCCACAAATGCACTGGCAACATTAGATAACGCCTCGCTCCCGCTGACTCTCATTGCCCAATGAACAAAACGGGCGATCACTGCAATTACTCTCTGCATCAGACCAATATGATAGGCTATGGCAACAAGAACACAAACAAAAATGATTGTCGGCAAAAGGATAAAAAGAAAGATTCCGCTTTTTACAATACCTTCAGGAAGTATCTGAGTAACTTTTGTGAGATCACCAAAAACGAAAAGCCCTCCTTCTTTAGAAAAGTCAAGAAGCTTATTAATAGCTTTCCCAAGCCAGAAAAAGATCTCCCGCCCTATCGGAACCTTCAGAATAAAGATAGCCAGAGCAATCTGCAGCAGCAAACCCACAATAACAAGACGATAATTTATTCTCTTGCGGTTATTCGACCACAGAAATGCAAGTCCCAGAATAATAACTATTCCGATAACGCCAGTAAATCTTCCCATGTCTGATACTTTTAGTTGATTGAGTTGTCTTCAAACCTACATTAATTTTTGAAATATAACGAAGGTTTAAGAAAAAAAGCTTACTCTTTCAGGAAGAAACTGATTTCTGAAATACGCCGTTTGATTAATAAATTGTATGAAAGCAATTTAACTGGTAATGCTATTTAATATCAGAAGGAAAGGACTCAGCCCATCTCTTAATTATCGCTACCTGTTCACTTGTCGGGATGAGTTCGGGTTTTGCTTCTCTTGCCTTCTTAGGAGGCATAGCACCTTTATTGAGCTCAGAATACATCTTTTCTGCCTTTTCCTTCTGCTTCTCAGGGGAATAATTTATCCACTCTGTAAAATTCAACTTAGTTCTGGACATTAATCCACCCTGGCTTGTATGACACGGCGTACATGATGCAGTAACTATCACATTCACGCTATCAGGAAGGGGCGCTGACGTTTTTGAGACGTCCTGGGCTGACGTTTTCACGCTTACGAATAAAAGACAGAAAAATAAAAATCCTGGAATCAGCAGTATTGCAGATAAAGATTTTTTCATGGTTTTAGAGATTATTTTATTAATAATATAAAGATAAAATAAAATCTTTTACAAGTGATTGTGAATTGGATCGATTTATTAGAGAAAAACTGCTATCTGACCATTTTTCGGAAGAGCCCTGTATATGATCTTGGCATCGGCTCTTGGAAGTCTGATCTTTATGAAAGGATGATACTCGGGAACCTTTAAAACGGCAACTCTCTTTAAAGCACTCCTGATGTCTCTTATGCGGTCGCTGAGGTCGAACCTGAAACGGCTAAGTCTGTCTTTCGATTTTACGTTTTCATCCTGGTAGATGTAAATCCTTATTCCTTCATTCATCTGAAGAATATAATTAACAGGTTCTACAATAGTAGTATCTGGCACAATATCAGGCTTGTACTCTGATGTATCTTTTGGGGCGATCTTGATCATTACAGGTTCCTTCTTTATGGTGGCGATCGAAGAGGCTATATTAAGAGGAGTAGAAAACATTGATAAGATAGCATCCTCGCTACCCGACAAGATCCTGCTTATGCTCATTTTTGTCATCTTTGCCTTGTGTACAACAACACCGCTGATTTCAAGATTAGCAGTACTGTCTTTCATATTAAGTGTGAGATAGATCGAATCCGTTTCTGCCATAAGAGTCTCCGACTGGAGAAAAGCTTTTTCTTTTAGCAGCTTAAGATATTCTGAATCTTTAAGAATCTTTCTGCCGATGCCATCCTTGTTCTTCGTTTTCAGGCTATACTCTTTTCTTATTGTGTCGAGTTTTCTTCCAGGTCCCATCATCGACATTACGGAATAATAAATAATAAGTACTGCTATTAAACTTAACAGTACTATAACAGTTACTTTACCGCCGATTTTTTTCTTGATTTCAGTTTCCATTTTACTTTTTCTCTCAGATCAGAAAATATAAACTTTCGAACCAATATTAAGTGTGTTGTATACGACCTTCAGATCAGCATCGTTGAGTCTTACACAACCATGGGTTACAGGCATGCCAAGAAACCGTTTATAAATAGTACCGTGTATCATGTATCCATCTCCAAGTGTAAGTGCATAATCGCCCAGTACACCATATTCGAACCTTGAATCATCATTAGCGGAAGGAATCTTAGAACCCTCTTCAACGAATGACCAATCAGGTCTTTTCCAGACAGGATTAGTTTTTTTCCCATGTATCCAGTACTTTCCTCTGGGTGTTTTGAAAACCCATTTTTTATTGCCGGAAGAGGCCCGGAGCATTATATAACTCCCTGTACTGCAAGATCCTTCTCTTATCAGATTTTTATTTGTAAAGAGTGAGAACCTGTTATCGGTGGTGTTAATGACAATATAGGATTGCCCCGATGTATATGCATTATATTTTGCAGTTAACCGCTGTATATCTCTATTAAGAAGACTTATTTGCTTTTTATATTCAACATCCTTTTTAACATTCGTACTATCTGACGATTCTGATTTAATATTCAATGATAATTCCATCAGCCCAGGAACGGCATAGATTATAAATAAAGCCGAACCAAGAATAACAAGGATTGTACAAATAAATACAAGTAGAAAACGGAGAAATCCTAAAAACGGTTTTTTTTGTGGAAGTTCTTTGCCGGGAATGGTATTCTGCTGGCTTGTACCTTCACCAATCACAATACCATTTCCTTCTGTATTTTTTATGATATCACCCTGTGCACCATCATTTATTATCTTATCATTTTCCATATCAGATAATTTATTTGTCCACGACATCCTTCAGTTCAACCATCGATCCAATAATAGTGACAGGAGTGCCTACTCTAACAATTTTGAATACGACATCCATCTCTCTGTCAGTAAGAGCTATACATCCTTCAGTCCAGTCAATCCCTTTTCCCCCGTTGCCATGAATTTCAATCAGACCTCCGATTTTAGAAGAAGCGGGAAGGGAACCATTTTCTATTTCAGCTCTGAATTTTTGTTTATCGTCGTCATTAGGATAGTCAAGCAAGAGGGCTTTATAATATTTTGTCTTACCTCCGTCAAACTTTTTAGCTATTTTATACATGCCTTCCGGTGTAGCCATATCCCCTTTTACTCTCTTACTTCCAACCCAGTTTTTACCTAATTCAGCATCAAATATGTATTTTCTCGAACCACTAAGATAAATAAAACATTTTCGCGAAAATTTATCAATTATAATTGAATAATCATTATTTTTTTTAGAATCATTCAATGTTTTATCAACCCATCTTTTCCAGACAGAAAAGGACTTAAAGTAGTTTTTCAGACTGGTGGATGCATTTTCGTATGATCCTGTGAGCAGATACTCCGAATCAGTGATTTTTCTGTTTGCCTGGAAATACATACCCTTGTTATAGACTATTTCAGCTTCTTTTAATAATATCTTACCTTTTGAGATCCTGTTACGGATTTCAGAAGGTAAGGGATAAGTGTTGAATAGCTGATCAAGCTGAACTACCAGTCCATCTAAAGTATCGATTTTCTGTTTCAGTTTTATTTTAAGATTCGCCGAAGTGCTGACAGAATTTTCGCAGGCCTGGCTTGCCTTTTTTGCTGAAAGATCTGCAAATGAGGCAACCTTATCATAATGTCTGAAATAGATAAATCTTTTATTTTCTTTTTTCCAGTTCACCATTGCAGAATCATAAAAGATCCTTGCCTCGGTAAACAGCTTTTTTGAATAAGTATTGGCCTTATTAACCTCTGCCTTTGAAAGAAGTTCTCTGGCATAATCCATCTTACCTGTTGGCGGATGAGGAGTAAAATGGATCAATAATAAGATAACTAACGGTAATGTAACTGCAATCGCAGTAAAGATCAGCACCCCTCTCCAAACCTTTCTCATTTAACCAGTGATGACTTTAAAAAAAACCCCGGGAAATTCCCGGGGGTTTAATATAAATAAGCTAATACTTATTAATTATTTTTTCTTTGCTGCCATTGGTGTTTTTCCATGTACCTTTGCGATAGCATCCTTAAGCTCGGTGTTTATACCGTTTGCTTTATCACTTGCAGCTTTAATTTTATTAAGAGCATCCATGTAAGTTCCTTTGTCATATAAAGCCTGAGCATCTGCAACAGAAGCTTCTATAGCAGCCATATCAGTTTTCATTGCTTCAAGAACAGCAGCTCCTTCTTTTCCGCGTGGAGCTTTCTTCATGAGTGTTCCATTCTCTTCAATAACAGCCTTAACAGCAGTCATTGTTGTTTCGACTTCTTTCTTAACTTCATCTTTCTTAGCAGCAGCGTCAGTAGCTACTTTGTTAGCAGCTGCTAATGTTTCGTCCAATTTGACTTCAATAGGGCCAAATTTCTTGAATAATTTTGATTTCTGTACTTCAATTGCAGCATTAATAGATTTCATTGAATCCTGTACAGCTGAAAATTCAGCGGGTACATAAACAGCTGCTTCAGCAGTCTGTGCAGCTTCTATTGCTGCATTAGTAGCATCAACTTTTGCCTGTGGAACTTTGCCACAACTAGAAAGGAAAGCAACCATTGCGATAGCAGCTAATCCCATTAAAACTTTGTTCTTCATTTTTTTAAACTTTTTAATACTTTGTTTATTTAACAACTTCCGATCTTTTTGGTTTAATCGTTTCTGTTTTAAAATTACGGTGCAAATATATTAGAATTATGCGATAAAACAATATAAAAATTGAATTATCTTAACATATAACTTAAATATATGTTGGAAACCACGGTATTGTATTATTCATACTCAGATTTATTTCAAAATACATATTTATTCAATACAGGGTTAAATCAAAATATCTGAATCCATTTTGAACTTCTGAAATTTATACTGATCGGGTAAATTATCAATAAATTATACATTAAATTAGCTGACAAAGATAATTCAAACCAGTTTTCCAGATATGTCTTAGTCTTGGCTTTCAGATTCTTTAATTAAAAACTCAGTGAGATTTTTATCGTGTCCGAGATTTAGTTTACGTCTTAATCTGTACCTGCTTATTTCGACCGCTCTGCCTGAAATATTTAAGAGCTTTGCAATTTCTTTGGTAGTGAAATTCATTCTCAGGTATGAGCTAAGTCTGAGATCATGAGGTGTAAGATCAGGATATCTGTCTTTTAAGCGTCTGAAGAATCCCTGTTGTGACATTTTCAAAACATTCATTGTATTCTTCCATTCTTCAGTCTGCGAATCGAGACCCTGATTTATTATCCTTTCCATCTCCCTGATGAATTTCACCGGGAATTTTGCAGATTGTTCCTGGAGTGTTTTAATCTGTTCATGTAATTCTGTTAAAATTTCATTTTTTTGTATAAGATATCTCATCGTCAGCATCAACTCATAGCTCTTGTAATCTAATTCGCTCTCAAGTTTGCTGTTATTAACCTCGAATTCAATAAGTTGTTTCTGCTTTCTGAGTTCGATTCTGAATATTTTTATGCTCAGAACAATTAAACCTGTCAGGATCAGAGTATATAGTAAAAACGAATACCATTTCAGGTACCATGGCCTTTGAATGGTAAAAAGCATAGTATCAAAATTGCTTGTAATATCCGATCTTATTATAAGATTGTATGTTCCATAACCAAGATTCAGATACGAAAAATAATCCTGTGTTGTATTGTGCCAGTCATCATCAATCCCGAGAAGTCTGTACTGGAACTCCTTACGCTCCATATAAAACTGTCCTGGATTTGAGAAATAAACTGTAAGATTATTAGTGTTGTAGGGAACACTAATTTCATGTCTGCCTTTTACAGGAATTTCAATCCTTTTTTTATTCCCCTGAAAAACCAGCTTGCTGATTTTTAAATCGGAAACCGACGAAGACAATCCCAACCGCGACAGGTTATAAATAATAAAAGCCTGACGGGTTGGAATCAGTACGCTATTATTGCTTAAATTTATTATTTGAAGTTCTCTTTCACGGATATCGGATGATTTCTGAACCAGTTCCAATTTTTTTACGGCTTCAAAATCTTTTGATATTTCAAATAATGCTATTTTATTACCACTGACAAACCAGTAGTTGTTTTTAAGATAAGGTATAATCTGGGAAGCTTTCCTAAACTCTCCCAGGGTATTATTAAGCTTTTCCAGAGGAATCATTTCCTCTTTCTCATAATTGAAAGCATAAATAGAATCAGAAGTAGAAAAAACAACCTGATTATTTATTTTATGTATCTCAATTTTTCTCGGTATTCCTGAAATACTGTTATAAAACTTCAGATTGAGAATGGAATCAAGTGTTTCATTAAGTTCTATTTTATAAATTCCTTTCTGAGGATGAGATGCCCATATATATCCAAGGTAATCAACTTCAATGTGCCTGATGGGTTCAGAAAACCCCTTAACCCTGTTTCTGAAAATCCATTTTCCATTACTGTCTTTTCTGAAAAATATTATACCTGTGTAAGTACCTTCGATCAGAAGATCATTATATTCCCTTATTGTCCACCCACCGGTAATATCCGATATCTTTCTTACCGAGGCACCATCAATAAGAAAAGTACCATCATTATGACCGCATAATATCTGGTCATCATACTGATCAATCGTCCATACCTGGCCCTGAGTTCCGTTAAGAAGCCGAACATCAGAAAAACTAAAATCTTCATTTAAATTTTTTATTACAGCTTCAAACAAACCATGGTTAGTACCGAGATATAACTTCGACTTATCCCGGATAATGGAATATATTGTACCAAGTATTCCGGAAGAATTTGTATAGGTGGCACCGGGAGAAAAGATATTGAAGTAGTTAGCGCCTTCATCAAGTCCTATCCACAGCCCATTATCACGATCCTTGTATAGTGATAATACAGTATTATTATTCAGGCCATTTGAGTGGTCAAATTTCTGCACTATATCACCTTCTCTATTACACAGTACAACACCACTCTGGATAGTTCCAAAAACAAATAATGAATCGTTAAGGGACATACCGGCATTACACGTCTTTGACTGCAGATAAGCAGATATTTCTGAGTTTTTAAACACAAATCTTTTCCCGTCAAATCTGAAAATCCCGTCATTTGCTGTACAAATCCAATAATCATTATTGCCAATTTCAATAATTGAGTGGACTTTTTTCCAGCTGAACAGATCACTGCCTTCAATTAATTTGAATTTCAAACCATCAAACCAGTAAAGACCATTTCCAAGAACCTGGACAATAAATCCTTTACTGGTCCGAAACATAAATAATAAAGTAAATGGTCCCTTTACGGGTTTTACATCTTCCCCTTTATAACAATATATTGTAGTGAACGACTGAAAGTAAATAGTGCCATTATCTTCATAAATCTTCCATATTTCATCATTTTTCTCAATACCTGTCTTCTCAGAAAGAGAGTGATAGACAAGGTTCCCCTGGTGATTCTCTTTCCAGTATCCGAATTCCTCGAAGGAACCTGTGTAAATTGTTCCATCCTGCGACACATAAACTGATCTTATGGTCTGTCCATATGGCAGACTGAAAAAACGGCTGCTGATTCCGTTAAATTCTATTAAACCTTCAGAATTTGCGAAATAAATGTACCCGTTTGCAGGGCTCTGACAAATGCCCCAGTTTTGATTTTCAACGGGAACATGATTTGAAATAAACCTTTTAATAACCTGGTCGGAGGAAAATGAAGAAGCATTAATATATGAAAAACCGGAAAAAGACATAAAGATTGCAAAACAGATTCCGGATATATTTTTCAGCAGTACTGACATCAGGCTAAACTTGCAATATTTTTTCAAGAGTATAAATCTACAAAAAATCTTTCTAAATCCTCTTTTAAAAGCATTGCACCTGATTTAAGATCAGAAGCTGAATCCTAATTTTTGAAGGCCTGTTCTGACTTCGGGACTCGACATGAAAAGATCCCACAGAAGACCAGATCTGTAATTTTCAATCATGATTACTTCGGGACCCTGATCTATAGCAAGATATCTCTTTGGATACCAGCTATTTTGCTCGCTGAAAGCATCATAAAAACCATAGATCCCCCATATTTTGTTGCCTATTTTATAATAAAAGTGTTTAAGAGCTTCCATAGATTGTTCAGGGGTATATGGAAAAGCTGAAAGAGCAGCAGTAGGAGAAATTACCCCAAGATCGTTTTTTTCTCCAGGACTATGAGCCGCATAACCATCAATTGAATAACTTGCAGTCAGACCCCAGCAATCTTTACCATAACCAACATACTTATCGGGATTTCTGACACACCATTGCCAGTTAATAAGAGTCTGGCTGACATTTTCATGCCAGTAATCTGCATATGAGTCTTTTAGATGTCTCGGATCGAGACCTAAATAAGAATAATTGGTCCAGAAAAGCGGACCACCATATTCCTTAGCGCCATTATGGTTCAACGACAGAGTATAACCGTACTTTTCATGTTGTCCTTTAATTGCGCCATCCCTTGCCCATCCTTTTTGATAAACAACAGGAGAAACAGGATATGTAGGAGAAGATGCTGCCAGTATATATAGGATAAGGCATTCGTTATAACCCCTCACAGGGTTGTTCATCTGCCATCCATAATCAGGGGACCAGTGCCAGTATAAAACAGGTTCCCCCCCTTTTGTAAACCAATTCCACTCTACTCCTTTCCAGAGTGTATCAATTTTGGAAGCAAGCATTTTTTCCTTTTCTGATCCGTTGATAAAGTATTGTCTCGCTGCCAACAGTCCCTCAATCAGATAGGCAGTTTCAACGATATCTGCTCCGTCGTCCTTTAAACTGAATGGTTTCACTTTCCCGGTTTCTCCATTTAACCAATGAGGCCAGGCTCCATGAAACCTGTCAGCTTTTTTAAGAAATTCTATTATTTTGGTGTAACGATCTACAGCTTCATCACGTGTTATAAATCCTCTTTTAATTCCTACCAGTATCGCCATCAGACCAAACCCGGTCCCTCCTGTTGTAACAATGTTCTTATCATTATCAGGATATATATTGTCAACATGAAATCTTTCCCGGGCCATTCCGGATACTGGCTCCGCCCCTTCCCAGAAATATTGAAATGTTCTGAGCTGAACAAGTGTGAGGAGCGAATCATCAGATATCTCTTTAAATTCAGGCAGACTATTCTTATCCGAAATTTTGTTCTTATTTCCGGCACAGCAGTTTACACCAAATATAATCAGAGCAAGGAGAGTATATAATTTGAGTTTTTTCATTATTTTCAGTAAGTGAAGCCAAGTTTTGTCAAACCGTTCTGTACTTCCGGGGCTGACATTAATAAATTCCATAGAAGTGCTGTTCTGTAATTTTCAATCATACAAATAATTGGTCCCTGGTCAATGGCCAGCGTTGAGTTTGCCCACCAGCCCTCAGATACATCAAACGCATCGTAAAAGCCATAAGCTCCCCACAGATGATTCCCAAGGAAATAGTAATCTGTTTTCAGAGCATTCATGGACTGTATCGGGGTGTAAGGCATTGAAGAAAGAGCGGCCGTAGGAGTAATCACTCCGAGATCGTTAGTTGGCGATTGGGCATTGTAACCCCATGGATTATCGGAAGCAGTCAGCCCCCAGATCGAGGCACCGTACCCCGGAAATTTTTTAGGATTTGCAACGCAATATGACCAATTTATTAAAGATTGATTTACATTTTGTTCCCAATAATCAGCGTATTGATCTTTGAGATTTCTGGGGTCAATTCCCATAAAGGTATACTGGGTAAAGAATAAAGGTCCGCCATAATCCTGGCCCAAAGGTAAAACATAACTGTAATAACTTCTTCCATTTACTATTCCGCCGTTATTTGCATACCCTAATGTATAAACGTCTTTTGTAATTGAGTGAGTTGGTGAAGATGCGGCAATAATATATGTAATAAGAGTTTCATTGTATCCTTGTATCTTTAGGTTGTAGCCAAAATCCGGTGACCACTCCCAGTATAGAGTATTCTCACCATTTGTAAACCAGTCAAATTCAACCGCATCAAATAAATTATTTATCCGGTCGATTTCTGTTTTTTCTTCAGCAACGGAAGAATCGAGGTATTGTCTCATACAAAGCAGACCCATTAGCATATAGGACGTTTCCACTACATCTCCTCCGTTATCCTGAGCACTAAAAGGTTGTGTTTTCCCGGTTACGCCATTTAGCCAGTGTGGCCAGACACCATGAAAGCGGTCGCATGTTTCCAGAAAACCCAGTATCTTATCAAGACGGGCAATACCATCTGTTCTAGAGATAAACCCCCTTTCCATACCCACTATCATTGCCATGATACCAAATCCTGAACCTCCTGTGGTAACAATATCGCCGGAAGAATTCCTTTCACGCGCCATGCCACACGAGGGATGGCCAAAATCCCAGAAATATTTAAATGTTTGTTGTTGTATCAGAGTCAGAAGATCATCATCCGGAATTTGCGGATACTGATAGGTGGAATCGACCCTTGTATAAAAACCGGAAGAAAAGCCCGGAAAGGTATACCCTCCGGCCGAGGTCAGGGTGGAGGAAATAGAGAATAAGTACTTTGTAAGACCTTCTGCTTTTAAGGAATTTGAAGCCAGTAATGTCTTATTGTCGTTTGAAAGAGTGTACGTTAAAGGAGGCCCCGTGAAAGATAAAGATGATTTGTAATTATTAGGGTTCAGTGGCTGCGAGAAGGTCACATTTATATTGATTTTTTTTGGATCAATGTTCTGCAACAATGTAGTAGTCATCGGTGTCCCATTGAGGCTGATAGACTCTATTTTCATCGATCCCGCAACTGTGGTAAATTTATACTGGATCCCTGCGAAAGTCTCCCCGTTCATACCATGTAATGAGGAAGAAATTGCAAGAGTATAATCAGTGGAATAATGCAGCACAGAAGTTGGAATAAGATTAAGCGTTGTCAAATTGTCAGAAGCAGTGTATGTATAAGCAACTCCAACTCCACCTGAATCCATAAGAGTGATCACTTTAACCATTGAAGTGGTATCTACTGCACTCGTGAATATAATTTGTACAGGCTGATCATCAGGCACATTTTTTATGGTACTGTTGACATCAAGAGTGGAAGATCCGATCTTCACGCTTACTATTTGAATTATTCCTGCATCCTTATTCGGTGCCGTATCTTTCCTGCATGAAAGTACAACGATGAAAAATATGAAATAAGCAAGTCTGAATATTTTATATTTCATAACCAAAAGATAATGATTAAAAAGAAAAGGAAGGACTGCCTTGTCCTCCCTTTTCAACTGACTGCAAAAATATTTATGGTTTGCCGGAATTGTACATGAGTGTGATCAGAGACTGGGTCAGCACTGAATGATATATTGCAACATCATCCAAAAGGCCTTTAAAATGGCCGTTAGCAGGATCATTATAGTCAGCCCAGCTATCCGGGATGGTAGGATCTGTTTTATCCTGAATAAATCCAAATGCAAGGACATTATTGCCAGCAGCTCCTGCATATTTCAGTCCTGTTGCATTTGAAAGCGGAACGCCATAAAGATTAAAATCCTGAGCCTTCATTTCCTGACCATTTATGTACATAGTACCGATTTTGGTAGTATGGTCATAAGTACATACAACCTGAGCCCATTGCTGAGCCAATAGTCCATTAACACCTGTTCCACCACCGGCAACCAGGTTTTTGCTGAAGGTCCAGCCCTGCCATCCACCGTTGTCCTTAGTAGAACCAAGGCCATCAAGCCACAAGTCCTGTGATGTGGAAGTGCCATCACTGATGCTGTACTGAGCCGCCAATTTGCATTGACCTATCTGGGCAGCATCACCAGTGCCATATATATTGCTGTTATACTCAAATTGGAACCCATACCATCCGGCCAATCCAAGAACAAACTGATCCCTCTTGGCTGTGGTGTCATCTTTTATCCAGAAACTTATTGAGAAGTCACTTGTATTCTCCAGTAAATCTCCATTTGGAATCTCGATAAGTGATGTTGTTCCATTAAAGCTTGCAGCCTGACCGGAAGCTGAATTACGGCCTGTTACATAAGTTATGTCAGTAACACCGCCTGTCATAGCGTTATATGTTCCTGTCTGATCGTTGGCGTTTCCGTCAAAATTCCAGTAAGCGACAACTCCTGTTGGCAGGAATGAGCCTGCAGTTGTAAACGAACGGCTGACAGCAGTGAGCATCTCACCACTGGTAGCTTTTAACCCGGTTGTGATTTCGAGTACATAAACTGCTCCGTTAGCCAGGTTTGCCGTTGGAATGATTGTGACAACTGCCCCTGAAACTGAAACAGTCAGCGGAATGGAAACATTATCATAATCCTCTGTCAGGGTTATGTTACTGGTTGTTGCAGTTGCAGGATCAACATCCGTAGAAAATGTGGCCGTTATTGTCGGGTTAACAGGTACATTCGTTGGAGCTGATGCTGCATTTAAATCAATATCACCAACCATCAGCGTACCAAGATCAATAGGTGCTGGACTGCTTTTTTTACAACTGTCTACTAAAACGACAGCCGACATCAGCATTAGAGCACTGAGAATAAGAATCTTTTTTTTCATAATTTTCAAAAATTTAGTTATACATATCGAATGGGATTGAAATACATTAATAATTAGGGTTTTGTGTTAATGTTCCCTGTGAAATATCTATTTCGCTCTGGTGTATTGGCAGTAGTTCATTTTTGCCGGTTACAAATCCTAAGGGACCTAAAATCTCAGCTGCTTTACCTGTCCTGACAAGATCCCAGAACCTTTCTCCTTCCATCGCAAGTTCATGTCGGCGTTCAAGAAGTATTTTATCTCTGAGCAGATCTTTATCTGTGACAGTAATATCGGGTAAGATTGAATTATTACCTCCTCTTGCCCTTTGTCTGACCTGGTTCAGATAGATCAGGGCATCGGTTGGTTTTCCATTTTCGTTAAGTGCTTCGGCAGCCATCAACAGGACATCGGCATATCTTATCAACCTTCGATGATGTCCCCATTGGGTCGGAGTATCGTTCCCTGGAGTCCACACTTTCCGGTTATAGCATTGAATATTGGTGGTATCCCCATTTTGATTCGTTACTATCACCGGGTCATTCGCGGGATCAGGATCACCCTTGATATATACGCCATCCAGTGTATCTCCCAGATCAATTATAGTTCCTTTCAGACGGGGATCCCCGGGCTCAAAGGACTTTCGCAGATCAATGGAAGGACGGTTAAATCCCCAACCCCGGTTTGGTGTTCCCCTTACTCCCTGGGTATTGGCATATTGTGCCCCGCCCCCGTAATAATTTTCCACATCAAGTGCTCCTACCTCAAAAATGGATTCGACTCCATTATTTCCATTCACTCCGTTGGCATCTATAAATCTGGGTTCAAGAGAATATTCATTGGATTGTATGACTTTCAAAGCATATTTCTCAGCATTAACAAAGTCCTTTTGAAAAAGGTAAACCTTTGCAAGCAAAGCATCAGCAGCTCCAACTGTAGCCCTTCCCTGGTCTGAGGAGGCAAGTTCACTTTTTTGCAGAAGATGAGCTTCAGCATATAACAGATCTGAAACAATCAGTGAGTAGATCTCATCTTGCGAGGATCTGCCCAGATGTAATGGAGGATCGGTGGTGGTTACTTCAGGAACGCCGCCCCAGGCCCGAACCAGATCGAAATAGAATAGCCCTCTCAGGAATCGTGCCTCACCTACATAACTGTTTCTTAAGATGGTGTCCATCGATATTACTGACACCTTTTCAGTAACTACATTGGCCCATTTGATTCCCTGATACAGAGTGGCCCACCAGCGATCCAGACCATCCCCTGTTGAACTGAAAGAGAAGTTATCGTAGGCACCAACAGTAGCTAATTGGTCATTGGTATTACTGCCTTTATAAGCATCATCTGACATAATATCGAGAATGGGGTATCCTCCTGAATTATAATACCAATCTCTTACTGCGGCATATATGGCATTTGTAGCCAGCAATGCATCGGAAGAAGAAACAGGAAAGGTAGCCTGTGTCGATTCACCCTGGGGATCTAACTGTAAAAAGTCGGTACATCCTACCATCAGAATGGACATTAAGAGCAAGACTTTATTTTTTATTTTCATGACAATCAAAAAGTTAAATTAACACCAAAAGAATAAACTGAAGGTACCGGATAGATTCCATTATCAATACTGTTGGCAACAACACTACTGCTTCCTATTTCAGGTGAATACCCTTTAAATTTGGTTAGCGTAACTAAGTTTGACCCTTTAACATAGATCCTCAATTGACTTATTGCTATCTTTTTGGTAATACCGGAAGGCAGTGTATAGCCAAGGGTTACATTTCTCAATCGGGTAAACGATCCGTCCTGGATAAATTTATCGGAAGGAAGATAATTGTTCCCGCCATAAGATGCTCTGGGTTCTGAATTGCTGGTTCCGGGGCCTGTCCATGCCCCAAGAACATGTTTTTCCCA
>WSSedB1CaDRAFT_10000572_pt1 | contig 15479 bp, 15 predicted proteins | sample WetSurSB1Cattail_FD_9460 | JGI IMG/M metagenome (IMG submission 9460)
CCAGGGGGTAATCCTGCTTTTTTTATAGAATTATGGCGATAATTTCTCATTGTGTGCCTCCGCTTTCTATTTTACAAATTACAATCATAAGATGAACTGAGTTTTTGTCCAGTTAAATTTAGTGGTCGTTAGCAGCAGACGGGTTGTTTTTTCACTGGGTCTGATTTCATTATACAATCAATTGGTTCTTTCTGAAAAGCCGGATGCAAAATAATACATTGACAAAGAAAAGATACAAAAATACACTAAAGAATATGAGATTGCTTGTAAGGTGTATAAGTCAACATGATACATAAACCATTAGCGAGCATTGATGATATATAGTACATGATAAACTACTCATACGCAATTTGAAAATAAGGAGGTGCCCTATGGATTTACGAGAACAAAAATATGTCTGTACGTTAGCCCGATATGGAAGCATCACGAAATCAGCAGAACAGCTTTTTATTTCTCAACCTGCATTAAGTGTTTATATCAGTAATTTAGAAAAATCCTTAGGAATAAAACTTTTCAACCGCATAGGCAAGCACTTTACCCTTACTTCTGCTGGAGAAATTTATGTCAAAACAGCGATACAAATGCTTTCCCTGGAAAGTAAGTTTAATGCAACGATGTCGGATATTGTCCATGGTACTACGGGAACTCTGCGCATTGGAATGTACTTACGACGGACACCCTATCTTTTGCCAGCGGTACTCAGCCGTTTTTACAAAATTCATCCCCAGATTGAAATTGATTTACACGAAGCTGATTTTCAAACTTTATCTGAATTACTTATAAGCGGACAGCTGGACTTGTTTTTGTCAAATATGAAGATTCGAAAGAGTCATGATGTTTCTTATATTCATCTCTTTGACGATCGTTTACTGCTTGCGGTGAAGGCTGATCATCCACTTTTGAGCAAAGCACAGAGGGTTAATGACAGACTTTCTTGGATTGATCTGAAATTGTTTGAAAAGGAAACCTTTATTGTTCAGTGTCCTGATCAATCCACACGTGTTTTTACAGATGATGCCATTGCCTATTCGGGGATCAAACCTCAAAAATATCTTACTATTACGAATATGGAAACTGCCTGCCAAATGGCGGCCGAAGGCCTGGGCGTTTCCTTTAATATGGAAAGTTATGCCAAACATTTTCAGTATTCTAAGCCGGTTAAATTTTTTTTGGTTGGTGACCCCAATTTTAAAACAGCTTGCGATATCGTTTTTTGTAAAAACATTTACTTGTCCGGCTATATGCAAAATTTTATTGAAATTATGCGAGAAAGTTGCAGCCAGTTGCTTTTTTAAATTAATGGTTTATATTTGTTCACAAGCAAAAAATCACCAATCTGCAGACAGCAAACGCTTGTACTTTTTTCGGCAGTTCACATTATAACGGTCTTTATTCCTGTTTGCTGGACGTTTTTATTCGTAAAATAAATAAGCCTGTGAAGTAAACGATAACGTATACTTTACGGGCTTGTTTTTGTGTAGATATTAACTTTTACTTATTGTTTTATTAGTTTTTATGTATTTTACTTATAATTATGGCAATGATATACTGACTTCAAAAGAATATTCTAACTTATTCCACTTTTTATAAAAAGTGGATCATTTCACAGATTAAATAATTATAGTCAGAAAGGATTTCAAACATGAAAAGACAAATTAGCGACTACATTGATTCTTGTAACAGCAATTTATGTAAAATGAGTGATGAAATTTTTAATTATAGTGAGCCTTCTTTTCAAGAATTCAAATCATCTGCTGTTCTGGAGAAATACCTGGAAAACGCTGGCTTTTCAGTTGAAAAGGGAATTGCAGGTCTTCCTACAGCTTTTAAAGCGGTTTATAAACAGGGGACGGATGGTCCTTCCATCGGGTTGTTATGCGAATATGATGCCTTGGTCGGACTAGGACACGGTTGCGGCCATCATCTTCAAGGTCCCGCTATCATAGGCGCGGCTCAAGCTATAAAAAACAATCTCTTGGATCAGGCATACCAGTTAGTAATATACGGAACGCCTGGTGAAGAAACCAGTGGTGGTAAGGTACAAATGCTGAAGGAAGGCTGCTTTCAGGACATTGACGCAGCCATTATGGTTCATGGAGGTAACGCCACGCAAACCGATATCCGAAGTATGGCATTATCTACGATTACTGTAAATTTTCACGGTAAAACTTCGCATGCTGCCATAACGCCTGAATTGGGAAAAAGTGCTTTAGATGCCTTGATCTTGACTTTTAACGGCGTTGAATTTCTTAGAGAACATATCAAAGATGATACCCGTATTAGTTATACAATAAAAACTGGTACAGGACCGGTAAATTCTGTGCCAGCCCAAGCACAAGGGGAGTTCGATTTACGTTCCTATAATTCTATTTACTTAGATAAGGTTATTAACCGCTTTGAAAATATTATCAAAGGTGCTGCATTAATGACCGATACAACATATGATCTTACCTATGGAAGTCGTTTTGAAAGCAAGGTTCCTGCATACAAATTAAATAAATTATTTATGAACAATGCGCAGCTCGTAGATGCACCAAACATAAAGCCTGCTCGAGAAAAAACAGGTTCTACTGATTTTGGCAATGTAGTATTTCAAATTCCCGGAGCCTGTATACGTGTAGCTTTTGTTCCAGAAGGTACACCCTCTCATTCTCAGGGGTTTATTGCTGCAGGAAAATCAGATGCCGGGCACAAGATGGTTGGTTATGCAGCTAAAATAGTTGCGTTAACAGTTTTTGATCTTATTACGAAACCGGGCTTGTTAAATGAAATTAAAGATGAATTTAAGAGCATTAAAAATGAAATGCAAAAATAAGCTAACGTGGAGTGAATGAAATGAAAAATAAAAAAAGCAGTCCTTTCAGGCTGCCTTCTTCGTACACAATAATCTTCAGTATTATCGTTTTCATTGGCATTCTGACTTACTTAATTCCGGGAATCAAGCATGCAACGATTGCCAATGTACTTAGTGCACCGATTATTGGTTTTGGTAAAGGAGTCAATATCATTCTTTTCATCCTTATCATTGGTGGTTTTATTAAAATCGTTAATACTACCAAAGCACTGGAAAATGCCATTTCTACGATCGTTATTAAAATGAAAGGCCGGGAAATTTTTTTGATTCCGATTGTTATGTTTTTTATTTCTTTAGGTGGTACCACCTATGGCATGGCGGAAGAAACCTTAGCATTATATCCGATACTGTTAGGTACTTTCTTAATGTGTGGGTATGATGTTCTCACGGGTACTGCTACAATTCTATGTGGTACGATCTGTGGTGTATCCGGTTCTACGATTAATCCCTTTTCAATAGGTGCTGCTATTGATGCCTTTACCTCTACCTCTGGTGTAGCTGTAAATCAAGCATTGAATATTATGATGGGCGGGTTTATCTGGCTTTCATCTTTTGCTGTTTGTTCTTTCTATGTGATGCATTATGCTAAAAAGGTAAAAGAAAATCCGACCGTTTCACTAATGACTGACGAAGAAAAAAAGAATGGTGATATAAAATATAGAGACAATGATGTCCTTAAGCAGATTCCTGAATTTACTTCTACAGCGAAATTGACACTTTTGCTATTCGGTCTTACTTTTTTATTTATGATTATTGCTTTAGTGCCATGGAAAAATTATGATATTACTTTATTTGAAGGCTGGTCCAGCGCTCTGACCGGAAAATCTCTTGGTGACTGGGGTTTTGGTGATTTAAGCTTATGGTTTTTAGTAATGGCTGTTGTTATCGGTAAAGTAAACCATATGAAGGAAAAGCAGATTGTTTCTAATTTCATCAATGGTGCTGCTGATATGGTTGGTGTTGCTCTTATTTTGGGCGTTTCCCGAGGCGTAGCTGTTATTATGTCGACTACAGATTTTGATAAATATTTGCTGCAGGTTGGGATGGAGGCACTTTCTGGTATTGAAGGCGGTATCTTCACTACGGTTTCGTATTTCTTATATACTGGATTCACCTTTCTCATCCCCTCTACTTCGGGTTTGGCTGCTGCCACAATTCCTACTTTAGCAGGGCTTGCCAATTCGCTGGGATTCAGGCCGGAAGTCATGATAAGTATTTATATTGGTGCACATTTCATTGTCGGTATGATTCCTACCTCTGGTGTAGTCATGGGGGCATTAAGCATTTCTGAAATCGAATTTTCTACTTGGCTGAAATTTTTTTGGAAACCATACGTTTTCATTAGCATTGTTAATATTATTTTCTTTTCGCTAATAGTTATAATACTTAAGTGAGGTCTTAGATTACTATGAATATGGAGCAAAAAATTTTTGCAAAACTAGATGCTTACCAAGAGGAAATGTGGGAGTTTATTGCTAAAATTGTCAATATTGATTCGCGTTATGATAGTCCTGAGGGTATCAGGAAAATTGCAAACTGTGTTGGTGATGTCTTGGAACCACTTGGTTTTACTATTGAGTATCATACTTCAGATGGCCCGTTGCAGCTAATAGCTGCAAAATCCAGACCTGATTTGCCACAAGTACTTATTATAGGTCATATGGATACAGTTTTTGCTAAAGGAACTAGCGCCCAAAGACCTTTTGAAAAGAAGGAAGGAAAAGTCTTTGGGCCCGGAGTTATGGATATGAAAAGCGGTATAGGCATAAGTGTATATACAGTTAAAGCCATGTTGGAATGCGGGTTTGATAATATAGGTTTAACGTTTCTTCTATCTGGAGATGAAGAAATCGGGCACTCGCAATCCGATGCTATAGACATATTAAAAAAATATGCCAGGGGGAAAAAAGCTGTTTTTAACATGGAACCTGGCAGAGAAAACGGTGCTGTCGTATATGGCAGAAAAGGCATGTGGACTCCTGTAATAGAGGTGAATGGGATTGCCGCCCATTCTGGCAATAATCCGGAAAAAGGTGCCAGCGCTATTTTAGAGCTGGCAAGAAAAACCATCGATTTATGTAAGCTCAATAATTGTGAAGCAGGTACAACCTGTAACGTAGGCGTTTTTCAGGGGGGCAGTATGGCTAATATCGTAGCTGATAAAGCAATTGCCAAACTTGATATTCGATTTAAGACTTTAGCTGAAGCTGAGCGAATAAAAAAAGAAGTGCAGTCCATCTGTGCATGTAACTACGATGAACGAACCAGTACAAAACTTATTGATAGAGGTGTAATTGATTATACGCCGCCCTATGAAATTACAGAAAAAAGCATGTGCCTATGCAAATATCTGCAAAATTTATATGCTGCATTAGGCTATGGACAATTAGATCTACAATATGTAGGCGGGTCTTCAGATGCTAGTTTTACATCCACGCTTGCACCAACCATATGTGGTATGGGTCCAGCTGCTGTAGGAGCGCATACGTCTAATGAATATGCCTTTGTAGATTCCTGTTTGCCGCGCTGCCAACTTTTAGCAGCAGCAATTATGCATATTCAGGAGCTGGAGTAGAATAATAAAGTCAGCCGTTCAAAAGGTTCGAAGTTAAATGGCAACATACCAATCATTTAGCGTTGAGCCTTCTTTCTGTGAAATGAAATATGATTTTTTATAGAACTATTTCTGTCAGAAGAAAAGTTTGCAATACGTAGAATATATAGAAGTCGATCAAATTAAAAAGCACTCTGAGAAGAGTGTTTTTTTTGACTAAACTATGTGCCTAAAATATAATACTTACCAATTGAAACATATAAGAAAATAGTTAAATGACTGGGAGATATTGGCAGCAAGTACTTAAAAAACTCTGCATTTATACACAACACTATATACAACACTAGGAGATAGAAGTGTTGTATATTTCTTTATGATGTATATATTCCGGCATTTATGTGTAGTGGCACGGAATTTGCAATAGATAAAGACGTGCAGACAATATATAATGCAGAGGTGAAAATATGAAAGAAAAAATTGTTATTGGTTCAAGAGCGCGTTCGAGAGCACCGGAAATGATAAAGCTTTTAGAGGAAAAGGGATATAAACTCGAAATGAATCCCTTCGACAGGACAATGACAGAAGATGAGCTTGTTGAGTGCATTAGAGGGGCCAGTGGTATGGTAGCCGGCAGTGACAAAGTTACTAGAAGAGTTCTTGAGGAAGGCAGTCCGACTTTAAAGATTGTAGCAAAACAAGGCGTTGGCTATAACACTATTGATATTGAAGCTGCTAAACAGTTAAATATTGCGGTAACTATTACACCGGGGGCAAATAGTCAATCTGTAGCAGAACTGTCGATAGGGCTGATGCTTTCCGCAGCACGTAATATATCTTCGATGGACCGAGCAGTTCGTTGTGGAAAATGGTACCGTCATACGGGAACAGAACTTGGTGGAAAAATTTTGGGCATTGTTGGTATGGGGCATATTGGCGGAGAGGTTGCAAAAAGAGCACATGCTTTTGGTATGCAAATTCTTGCATACGATGTTTATCCCAGACAGGAATTTATTGATTTGTATAAGGTACGGTATGTAGATTTGGATACGATTTTTAAGGAAGCGGATTTTGTTTCACTGCATGCACCGGCAATTCCGGAAACGATTGGAATGGTCAATGCAAGCAGACTGCAAACTATGAAAAAAAATGCATATATAATCAATGCGGCCCGCGGTGAGCTTATTATTGAAAAAGACTTGTGCGAAGCTTTAAAAAATCATACAATTGCGGGAGCCGCGCTGGATGTATACAGCAGCGAGCCACCAATAAAATCAGAACTTATGGAACAGGAAAATATTACATTTACGGCGCATGCGGGTGCCTATACACATGAAGCGATTGTTGGTGCGGGTGTAATGGCAGCGGAAGAAATCATTCGTGTAGTATCGGGCGAAATGCCTAAATATAATGTAATCAAATAAAATTACGATAAGAGAAAAGGAGATTGGAAATTATGTGGACAAAGTTTGAGAGATTAAAATCTATTTATGAAACAGGTATGATGGTGATTGTACGCACGGATGATGGTGAAGAAGCTTTAAAGGTTGCTGAGGCTGCTATTGCAGGAGGCGTGAAGGCTCTTGAGGTTCCATATGCGGTTCCGGATGTACTTGATGTCATAAAAGAGTTGAAAAAGCGTCATGGTGATGATGATATCGTTATCGGGGTAGGTACGGTGCTGGATGCGGAGCATGCGGCAGCTGCACTGCGAGCCGGAGCCAATATGCTTGTAAGCTCTTGTTTTGATCCGGATATGATTAAAATGGGTAATCGTTATCAGGCGGTTACGGTTGCTGGTGCGATGTCTCCTACGGAAATTGCGGAAGCTATGGCTGCGGGTACAGATCTTGTAAAACTGTTTCCAGCGGATTATTATGATGCAAAATATGTAAAAACAGTTCGTGCGCCGCTTTCAACAGCGCCAATAGTACCGTTTGGTGGTGTAACGGTAGATAATGTGGGGGACTGGTTCAAAGCAGGCGCTGCGGCAGTTGGTGTTGGCAGTTATATAACAAAAGCACATAAGGCTGATGGAAACTATAAAAAAGTCACAGCTGCGGCCGAAAAAATGCTTGAGATTATTAGAAAATGCCGATAAAAACGATGGAGCTTATTTTTATTATGCAGCGTTAAATAAAATTAATAAAGGTTACAGAGGCTGTGCAGAGTTTTGTCATGGTATTTGCTGCCAAAGGCCTGAAACAACGGGGGAAATCATATGGAAATGCAAAAGAAGAAAATACCAAAGCTGTTGGTGGTTACGCATGGCAGTTTTGGCGAAGAAATTATAAAAAGTGCAGAAATGATTATTGGCAAACAAAAAAATATAAAAGCAGTGTCTCTGTTTCCCGGTGTTGATTTGGGAGAGTTCTTAGTTCAGATAAAAAATGAGATAAACGAAGCTTCAGATGAAGTGTTAATTTTATGTGATTTGTTTGGTGGCACACCATCTAATGTATCGGCGAGTCTTTTGTCAGAGTATAATGTACGCTGTAACAGGGCTGAATTTGGCAATGCTGATTGAGGCCTGTACGATGCGTGAGACATTGAATGGCTGGGAACTAGTCAAAGATGTTCTGAATGCAGCTACAATTGGCTGTAAAAACTTAAATAAAGAAATAAAAAATATGGAAGATTCCATTTGAAAGAGGAGTTCATATGGCAAAGGTTTCATTAGTACGTATTGATTATCGACTGATTCATGGACAGGTGGTTGCGAGGTGGCTTAAGGAAACACAGGCAACAAAAATCATCATTGTAAATGATGCTTTGGCAAAGGATAAAAGTATGGGAAATATCTATCGTATGGCAACACCTCAAGGTGTGCGGTGTGCAATTGTAAGCATTGGTCATTTTGTATATTCATGGAAGGAAACACAGCTTGGCGAAGGAACGGTGATGGTTTTGTTTAAAGACGTAAACACCCTTTATCAGGCATGGAAAGATGGATTCATTCCTTCGGAGGTTCAGATTGGCGGTATGGGTGCCGGACCGGAACGCAAAAATGTGTATCAGAACATGACTTTGAACCAGGCGGATTTTCATATGCTTCAAGAAATGTCAGATGCTATGCATATTTTCTTTCAGGCAACACCGGAAGATAACAAAAAAGATTATACCACAGTAGCAAATACTGTCTCATTTTGATGATATAACTAGGAGGGAAAGAAAATGATCGAAGCATTAATGGTTGCTGTATTAGGATGGCTTCAGGCATCTTCGATGCCATTGGCATGGTGGCTCATTCGTGAGCCTATTATGGCTGGCTTTTGGGTTGGTTTGATTTATGGGAAACCCGTAGAGGGTATTATTATTGGTGCTGCAATCAACGTAGCGTTTTTGGGTTGGAACAGTACAGGTGGTGCGAATCCATCGGATTTATATTCTGCAGGTCTTTTAGGTACAGCTATTGCGATTCAGGGAAATATTACGACTGAGCAAGCCGTTGTTATTGCAATTTCTTTAGGCGTTATTGGAAATTATGCATGGATTCTTTTTATGTCGATTAATTCATTTATTCCATCGTTGCAGGATAAATGTGCTGAACAGGGAAATGTCCGAAAACTTGTTTTTTTACAAATAGTGCCTTCTCAGTTTGTTGTTATTCTGGTCCGTGGTGTTCCGGCATTTTTGGCAGCATATTTTGGTCCCCCGATTATCGAAAGTCTTCTGGCGACAATTCCAGTCTGGGGTGTTGCAGGGTTTAATGCAGTTGGTAAGGTGCTTCCAGCACTTGGTATTGCCATGCTTTTGAAATATATGGGAAGAAAAGATCTTTTAGTGTTCTTTGGGGCAGGTTTTGCTATTAGTGCCTTTACAGGCATGAATAATTTGCTCTTTGCTGCAATTCTGGGGGCTGCTATGGGATATGTTTATGTGGCACTTCAACCAAAAGAAGCCGTTGCAGTCGGTATGGTTCAGGGAACACAGGCTCCGGTAAAATCAAAGGAAGCATCTTTATATGAAGGCGAGGATGAGATTTGATGGAAGATACAAAGAACAAAACTGTAGGATTAACGAAAATGGACCTCGAATTGGCTATACTGCGATGGTGGTTCTTGAGCCATATGGCATACAATTATCAACGTATGCAGGCTGGTGGGTTTGCTGCTATGATGGGACCTTTGTTGAAAAAGCTTTATCCGAATAATCCAGCTGAGGTTATCGCAGGTATGAAGCGCCATATGATGTTTTTTAACACGGAACCTCGCTGGGGTGCTGTTATTCATGGTATTGTCATTGCGCTGGAAGAACAGAAAGCCAAAGGAAAAGATATTGATGAGATGGCGATTGTCGATTTAAAATCCTCCCTCATGGGACCTCTTGCGGGTATTGGTGATACAATTTCCGGTGGACTTTACAAGCCGTGCGTACTTGGTATCTGTCTCGGTTGGGCGGCAACGGGCAATATTATGGGGCCGTTAGTATTTGTAATCTGCATGGTTGGTTATGACCTGCTCGTTACGCATTTTGCAATTCGTAAGGGCTATACACTTGGAACTTCAGCGATCACCTCCATTCTGGAGGGGGGCATGTTTAAAAAGCTTACGACATTTTGTTCCATTATGGGTTTGTTTGTTTTGGGAATTATGGTGTGTAAGTTCATTACCATAGACTTTACCTGGGTTCCAGTTCTTGCGGGCAAGGAAATTGCCGTCAAAGAACTTGTGGATAAAATTGTACCAAAAACGCTGCCACTAATGGTTACCTTGATTTCATGGTGGGCACTTATGCGTGGTATCAAGGTTATTTATGTACTGTTTGCTCTGTTTGTTTTTGCTTTACTTGGTGGTGCTTTAGGCCTTATTGGATAATGGATTAAAATAAGTTTTCAAAGCGGTAATCAAAAAATGATTACCGCTTTGATTTAATATAGTTGAAAAGAGAAAACGACTGGAACCGATATCAAATATACTATTTTTTTTATAAGCAGCGTAAAAAAATAAGGTGTTCAGGCATGTGCTTGCATAAAGCTTTGTGGCTTGAGCACAGCGAAAGGCGTATAAAAAGATGGATGAGCAAAAGGTATATAGCAGAAAACATTTGCAGGAGTTTATATGCAAGGTGCTTCAGAAAGCGCAGGTACCTGCAGAAGATGCCGAAATTACGGCAAAAAACTTATTGAAAGCTGAACTTTGGGGCGTATTAACGCATGGTATCAGTCGTTTGGCACGATACGTTATGCGCCTTGAAAATGGAACACTCAATCCGGCACCACAGATTAAGATAAAATCAAGATATCCGGCGATGATTTCTGTCGATGGGGATAACGGCTTGGGGACTGTGGTTATGGAGAGGGCTCTGCGGGCAGCAATGGAGCGAACGGAACAATTTGGCGTTTGTACGGTCGGCGTATATAACAGCAATCATTTTGGCATGGCCGGATATTATTGCAGCCTTGCGGCAGAAAAAAATATGATTTCGATTGGCTTTACAAATTCTCTGGCAGCCATGGCGCCTTGGGGCGGTAAACAGGCTTGTCTGGGTACAAACCCTATTGCATTTGGATTTCCGCGTGTAGGAAAGGTGCCGATTGTAGCTGATATGGCAACAAGTATTGTCGCAAGGGGAAAATTCTGCTGGCAGCAAAAAAAGAGGAAAATATTCCGGAGGGCTGGGCCTTGGATAAGAAGGGATATTCCACAACGAATGCGAAAGCAGCATTGGAGGGCATTGTATTGCCGATGGCCGGACCAAAGGGCTATTCTATGGCACTGAGCATCGATTGTCTCAGTGGGGTACTGACGGGTGCCGATTTTGCTGATTTGGTCGGTTCATATAGCAATGGCAAAACACAGGCAGCAATTGGGCACTTGTTCGTTGTGATGAAGTCCGATGGATTTCTTGAGGCTGGTGTATATGAAAAGCGCATAGAATCTTTTTGTCGAAAAATCAAATCGGCGGAAAAGATTGCAGGAGTGGAAGAAATCTATCTGCCGGGAGAGCGGGAACAGCTTCGGGAGCAAAAGCTGCTGCAGCAGGGAATCACGTTACCTGCATCTGTAGAAAAAGAGCTTTATGATTTATCGTGCAGATATGAGGTATCCTTGGAAGTAAAATGATTTTGACAGGACAGGCTTTTTAATCAGGAGAAAATAAAATATAATAGAATAAGGTATACACATATAAGATCTTTTTAAAGAATGGCGTGAGAATGAAGGAAATGCTATGATGAGAATTGACAAAGTAATTAATTTTTTACAAAAAAATCAGAAAAAATATGTTGCAGGAGTTAGTGCGAATGAGCTCGCTATAGAATTAAATATTCATCGTAGTGACGCTTCGGCAGATTTAAATAAGTTGTTCAAGCTGAATATAGTAAGTAAAATTGGCATGCGCCCGGTACGTTACCAGTTCGTATCTGAGAATGTAAGTTTTGTACAAGATACCACTGAATCAATAGAAGATGGTTTTACCGGAATTGTGGGACATGACGGTAGTATCAGGGCACAAATAGAGCTTGCTAAAGCGGCAGTCGTTTATCCCCCACATGGTCTGCATACTTTAATCTTTGGTGAAAGTGGTTCCGGGAAAAATTTGTTGGCAGAATCTATGTGGAATTATGCCAAGACTTGCTGGAAAAAAGAGAAACAGGAAGATATTCCTTTTGTGCAGTTTTGCTGCGCAGACTATGCGGCAAATGAACAGCTGCTTTTGGCACAGCTGTTTGGTTATGTAAAAGGTGCTTTCACGGGTGCAAATGAAGAGCATAAGGGCATGGTTGACAGGGCACAAGGCGGAATCCTGTTCTTAGATGAAATTCATCGACTGCCTCCGGCTGGGCAGGAACTTTTGTTTATGCTTATTGATAAAGGTCGCTACCGTCGCCTGGGTGAGGTGAATGGTAATCGCACAGCAAATCTTATGATTATTGGTGCGACATCTGAAGATGTGTCCAGTAGCCTTTTGATGACCTTCCGACGGCGTATTCCTGTGCAAATTGGTTTGCCACGCATCAATGAACGTCCGATTTATGAAAGAATCAATATTATTATGCATTTTGTGTGTCAGGAAGCTAAGCGGCTAGGGATATCGATATGGATATCGGGCAAGGCACTAGAAGTTTTTGCAAATTACAATTGCACGGCAAATATTGGAGGGCTCAAAAATGATGTGCTGCTTTGTTGTGCAAAAAGTTATTTGGAATATTCTTCGGGTCTGGCAGAATGTTTGAAAATAGAAGCAAAAAACATTCCAGAACGTATTTTTTCTTTGGTAAAGCATCATACGATTTTAGATGAAAAAATTAATAAGTTATTTCGTGATGGAGTTTTGCTGGAAACGGATCATGTACTATCAGAAGAAAAAGAAGAACAATCGCAGGGTTTTCATATTGATTTTTATAAATACATTGATCGTAAAATTATGCATTATCGTCAACAGGGGCTGGCTGATGATGCTTTGGCAGAAAAAGTTGGTTATGATTTGGAAAAGTATTTCAGTTCTGTTGCACAAATTCTCAGGAAGGATGAGGCTTCGCAAATGCCTACAAGTATTATAGAGGAAGCTGTGTGGAAACTGGCTGGTGAGATTTTGGGCGGGGCCGCGGAAAAAATGGGGAAAACATACGGACGGAATACATTGATGGCCTTTGCCTGGCATATGCAGCAGTTTAAGGAACGGTTTGCTGCGGGAAGAACGATTTTTAATCCAAATCTAGCACATATTAAAGAAAGATACCAAAAAGAATTTGCTTTTATTTCTAGTCAGCAGAAGTATATGGAGAAATGCCTTGGGACGATTATTCCTGAGGATGAGAAGGGATTTATGACCGTGTTTTTAGTCCATGAAATAGAAGAATATGTGAAATCTCATGTTGGACTCGTATTAGTAGCTCATGGCAGAGGGATTGCACAGAATATGGCAGAAGTGACGAATAACCTTTTGGGAACCGATCGTATTTACTTTTATGATATTCCTTTAAATAGCAGTAATATGCAAACTATAGAAAATTTATGTGAAGTCATTAAGAAAGCAGACGAAGGTCTTGGCGTTGTTTTACTTGTAGACATGGGTTTTTTGATGACGATGGAGGATACGTTGTGTAAAGAAAGCGGTGTTCAGGTTCGCATAGTACCTAATGTCACGACTTCACTCGTATTGGAAGCCGGACAGCATCTTTTTACGGTAGTAGAGGATTTAGATACTTCGGTAAAAGCAATTTATGCTGCCTATGATGATTATGTCATGACGACAAGGCAGCATTATTACTCCAAAGGAAAAAAACAAAAAAAGTGTTTTATTGCTTTGTGCAACGGGACAGGGCGTGGCACAAAAAATAAAAGAAATCCTTTTAGCAGAGATACCGGAAATGAAAGATGTACATTTTATTATGGCCGGAGCCGTAGATAATATTCAGGAAATTATGAAATCAACAGCATCTTCTGTTGATTTTATTGTGGGAAGCGTGGACCCGAACATTGGAAATATACCCTTTGTACCGGTGAGTGAACTTTTTATGGAAAGTGGATTTACACGAATTCGAGAATTACTGCAGAAAAAAAAAGATAATGAAGATTTTGAGGACATATCAACGAGAAAATATGCAGACACCTACAAGCTTTTAGCTACACAAATTGATAAATTTGTAAAGACACTGCCAAAGCAAAAAGTAGCGGCTTGCTGTATGAATGTTGTGGATCAAATTTCGGAGATGTTTTTCCGGGGAGAACTCGGAGAGGATGGAGTCGTACGTACGTATCTTCATGCAGCTTGTATGTTTGATCGAGTTTATTTGGGGGAGGCTCTGATTGAACCGCAGTGGGGTAAAAAGATACAGCAGGAAAGAGCGATGGATTTTAAATGTTTGCAAAAAATACTTTCTGTGAGCAGTGCAAAATTGTTTTTGGAGATTCCAGTAGGCGAGATTTGTTATTTCCTGAGCAGTCTTCCTGTAATGTTGACAAGGGAGGAAAGCAAAAATGAAGGTTAAAGCAGTTGCTTTTGATTTGGATGGGACGCTTTTAAATGACCGAAAAGAAATTAGTGAAAAAAATCGAGAAAGCATTAAGAGTTTGCAGAATGCTGGTGTAAAAATCTTGTTTGCTACCGGGCGAAATGACGTATATGTACGGGGACTGGCAGCGTCGCTTGGGGGCGTTGAAGCAATTATTGCTTGTAATGGTGCTTTGATAAAGCAAGTTGCTACGGGAAAAGATTTGTACCATCGTTTTATAGATAAAACGATGGTACATGAACTTGCCATGTACGGATTTGAACATCATTTGGATTTTACAGCCAGTGTATATGATGCTATGTTCTGTGTGAGTAATAGTAAACGGGTGCAGGTATTTCTCGATTATAATAAAATTATGGCAGAAGATTATGAAATTCCTATTTGCTACATGAATGATGCGGATACATTGGATAAACAAAATGTATTTAAAATGTTTGTTTGGCAGATGAAGGAAAAAGAACAGCAGGATTTTTTGGCGAAATATGGCTATTCACAGGAGATAAGTATGATTGTTTCTGAAAAAAATGGTTTGGATATTAGTCCGGCGGATGTAAATAAGGGAACGGCAATTGAAAGGTTTGCGCAAATCTATAATATTGCATTAGAAGATATCGCAGCTTTTGGTGATCATGATAATGATATCTGCATGCTGGGAAAAGTAGGGTATTCTGTTGTTATGGAGAATGCTTCGGATAATGTGAAGAAACATGCAAGGTATTGTACGAAAAACCATAATGAAGATGGTGTTGCCTGGGCTATAGAAAATTATTTAAAGTGAAAGTGTAAAAATGGTTGAGCAAAGACAATGGATTTAATGAGTTGAATTAAATAATTATAATGTATTTCGGGATACTGATTTTTTTGTTTTTGCGTGTACACACGGCTGTCCGTCTACTGAAAAGAATGTGTCTGTGCATTTTTTGAAAGGCTTGGTTTTCATCAAATAAGAGTATAATAAAAAATAAATATGAAGGCAGTAAAATAATAAAACGTTGCTNATTGCACAGAAATATATTGCATGCAGCAACGTTGTTTTTTATAAAAAGTAACAAAGTCAATNAGTTCAAGCAAAAAAAGCTTGGCATGAATTTTGCAATAATATATATCAGGGGTGT
>WSSedB1CaDRAFT_10000573_pt1 | contig 15462 bp, 11 predicted proteins | sample WetSurSB1Cattail_FD_9460 | JGI IMG/M metagenome (IMG submission 9460)
GGACAAGCCTGTGGCGTGGGGCCCACAGCCCGATCCATTTACGCTGGCGGGTTCAGAGACGTGGACCGACTATCGCGTTGGCGTGGATGTGCATTTCGTTTCGAAGTCGTCTGCACTGTTGATGGGGCGGATCGACTCAGCGAATGTGTTTACCGACGACAAGGCCAGATGGCCGAGCGGATATCTTCTGCGCCTGCAACCGAACGGTGCATGGGAACTGCTGTCCGCGACCTACCATGAGCCCAATGCGACATTGGCCAAGGGCTATGCGGCGTTGAGCACGGCGAAGTGGCACCGTCTGGAACTCGAGTTCCGCGGGGCAACGGTGACGGCGCGGCTCGATGGCAAGGCGTTGGCGCAGGTGGAAAGCATGGCGCATACGCGCGGCATGTTCGGGTTGGGCTCGGAGTGGGACCACACGCAGTTCGATAACGTGCGCGTGGAGCCGTAGGCCGGGAGGATCAATGCAACGACTCTGAGCCAACGGAGACGGCGCTTTGCGTGATGGCCCTCGGGAAAACAAGGCTGATGAAACTCCAGTGTCTGGCACGGCTGAAGGCCCCGTAGAACTCTGGCGGAAACAGCCTGAGGGTTCGAACCGCCGATGTTGAGAACACCGTCGGAGGTCTGCGGGAATGCCCTGGTTCCACTGAGATTGGTGAGCAATGCGGTTCCGGTGAGGCCCGCGAGAAACTCTCGACGATTCGCTTCAATCTTGAACTGGTTCTTCATGGCAGGATCAACTCCGATGAGATCTTCGCTGAGACTGCTCCACGGCGCTTTCTCGGGTCGACTCGATTCACGCCATGCCACTCGAAGTCAGCTAGGATTGATTTTCGCTCCAGTCGAGAGCAGGAAGACACTTTTGGGCACAGATTTCGCCGGGCAGGCCATGGTAGATGGTTACCGGGCGAAGTGACGCTCACACTTGCCTAAACTTTGTGACGGTGATGTACTGCTTGGGGCATTCCAGCAGAGTGAATGGGCCCGCAGGCCGGTCCTGGCCGGCGCGAGTCCTGTTGTATGAACGGCTGGATCCGGCCTTGCCGCAAGGGGGATTATCCGTCGATGAATGATGTCGAAACGAAGTCTCTACCAGAGAACGCCTACCAGACACTCAAGCCAGGCGAATCCTACACACCGATTGTTCCTGCAGAAGAGAAGCGACCAGAGCTCACGGTGCGCTCGGTGGTTTGGGGCACGGTGCTCTGTGTGATTTTCACCGTTGCTTCGGCATACTCGGGTTTGAAAGTCGGTCAAGTGATGGAGGCTGCGATCCCCATCTCCATTCTGGCCATCGGACTCGCGCGTGTTTTCAAACGCCGGTCAAGCCTGCTTGAGAATGTGATCATCACAGGAATCGGCGGCGCTGCAGGTAGCGTGGTGGCCGGCGCTATCTTTACTCTTCCTGCCCTTTACATTCTTAATCTCGATCCGCACCCGGTGCAGACCATCTTTATCTGCCTGGCTGGAGGATGCCTCGGTGTTCTCTTTCTGATTCCTCTGCGGAGGTACTTCGTACGCGAAATGCATGGAGTACTGCCCTATCCAGAGGCGACTGCCATCACGGAAGTGCTGGTTACCGGAGAGAAGGGCGGATCGCAGGCCAAGCTTTTGCTTCAGGCGACCGGCATTGCGGGCGTTTACGACCTCTTCGTCACAACGTTCCAGGTGTGGAAGGAGTATGTCGATTTTCAGTTTGTGCCGGTGATGCATTCCCTTGCCGACCGGGCGCGGATGGTATTCCGTTTCGATGCGATCGGCTTCATTCTTGGCCTCGGCTATGTGATGGGATTGCGCAGTTCGATGCTTCTGTGCGCGGGCGGCGTTCTCTCCAATTTCGTGCTGGTCCCGGTGATCTGGTTCGTCGGCAGCCACATTGACGCAGCGGTGTATCCAGGCGTGATTCCGATTTCAAAGATGACCGCGGTGGATCTTTATCGCAACTATGTGCGCTTTATTGGAGTGGGCGCCATTGCTTCCGCGGGAATCTTCGGCATCATCCGGTCGCTGCGCGTAGTTGCAGGATCATTCGGGATCGCTCTGCGCACTTTTCGCCATGGGGAAGTTGCCGAGCAGGAGCGAACGGATCGCGATGTGCCGATGATTGCGATTCTTCTTGGTGTCGTGATTGGCGCGATTGCAGTGGCGGCATTTCTAGGGCGCCTTCCAGTCTCATGGACTGCGGTTGCAGTGGGCCTGGTGCTGACACTGCTTTTCTCCTTCTTCTTCACCTCGGTGGCGGCAAACGCGATTGCGACAACGGCGCGAAATCCTGTGTCGGGAATGACGATGCTGACCGTCATTATCTCGTCGGTAGTCTTGCTTCGCTTCGGGATTTCAGGTACCGCCGGGATGTTTTTCGTGATGGCGATTGCGGGCATGGTGTGCACGGCCTTGTCAGTTTCGGGCCAGACGATCACGGACCTGAAGGCTGGGTATTGGCTTGGCTCCACTCCGGCAGCACAAGAGAAGGTGAAGTTTGTGGGCGTGATCGCCTCGGCCACGGCTGTTGGATTGACGATCGTGATGCTGGCCCACACGTTTCAGTTTGGCGAGGCTCTGATGGGTGATGCGCGCCCGGTGCTGGCATCGCCGCAGGCGTCCATCATGAAAGCGCTGGTGCAGGGATTCATGAGCCACCAGCCGGTTGCTTATGCCCTTTTCGGGGTAGGCGCAATGGTTACGATCATGATGGAGATGCTGGGCCAGCCATCTCTGATCTTTGCCCTGGGGATGTACCTGCCACTGGAACTCAATACGCCGGCTTTGGTGGGAGGCTTCCTGTCGCACTTCCTCAACAAGCGTTCGGAAAAAACCGGAGGGGCGCAGGGCAAGAGGATTCGCGAGCGCGGTGTGATTATTGCCTCAGGGCTGATGGCGGGCGGTGCGCTCGGCGGTGTGTTGGGAGCCGCGATGCGACTCTTCCCCAGATATCGAGAAGACCTGGTGAAGACGCCCTTCTATTCCTACGACCCTGTTTCACAGACCATCTCTGCACTGTTTTTTGTTGCACTCTGCATGTATGTCTGGTTCGGCGCATTGAAGAAGGAAAAGGAGATCTGATGGACCGGGTTGGACGGTATGTAGCTGACGCAGTTCTCGGCATCGACACACTCTGGGGCGGCGATGTGATGTGTCCCTCAGGGACCGGGCGATTCATCGCAGATTCCTGGTTCTCCGACGAGCCTCTCCCCGCGGCTTACACGCATCCCGCTGCGAAGAGAGTTAGGGAGTCCGGAGGCGTGGCGAGCAGGAGCCTGGATCAAGAGGCGTTGAAACAATATCAGCTCGACGTGAATATTCCCAAAGCGATTGCCGGACTTCGCGAGGAGACCGCGAAGCTGGATGGGGTGCGGCGATCCTACCTTACGGGCCTGGCGCTTTCACTTGAAACGATGTGGGACATGGCAATGGAGGCGCTCGGCAAGGGTGACCCGGTGCCGTACGCGCGAGCCGTCGAGGCATCGACGGGAAAGGCGCCCGAGCCCTCCGCTCCCCGGCAGAAACGAGAACGCGTTGCCGAGTTGCTGGGCCGGGCCGGATACGCTGCGTACCCTGACGGCGGATTACTGGCGGCGGTTGACGAATGGCGCAAGGAACGCGTGATTCCGATGGCGTCGGTACGCGGACTGGACGCCGCAGTGATCGCGCATTTTGATCAACTGAGTGCGCACAATCTTTTGCCCCATCTTCCGCATGAACTTGCAGGGGTGCCGCGGGCGAACATCAACTTCCTTCCCATCAAGGATGCATGGTTCTCCGGTTCAATGAACTACATTGGACGGGCGCGGAATGAGGATGGAACTCCGCAATACGAGGCCTCCTACGAGATCAACGCCTCGTTGCAGATTTCGTTTCCTGAGTTTGAACAACTGGTGAGCCACGAAGTTGTACCCGGGCATGTGACAACATTTGCGTACTTGCAGAACTTGTACATCCGCGGCAAGGCGGGCTTTGAGGCTACTGTGTTGACCATGAATACGCGTGCCGCCACACTTTTTGAAGGGATCGCCAACAATGCGATTCTGATTGCACATGGTGTGACCGAAGTGGACCAGTTGCCCGATGAGGATTTGCAGATTGGCGTGCTGCTGGCGTTGCTGCAGGATGATGCCAAGAACCAGTCGTCGTATTTGACGTGGGGTGAGGGCAAGCCGCAACAGGAAGTGGCTGCCACGCTGCGGCATGAGTTTCTGGTTACGGAAGAGCGTGCCGATAAGCTGTCGGGCGCATGGGGGCGGCATCCGCTGCTGGGCCGGATGTATCTGCCGGCGTACCGCGCTGGCACAGAGAAGGTCGCGAAACTCAGGCGTGCGTACTCCGCGGAGCGTGTGCTGCCAGCAATCTACGGATGCAGCGGGTTAGTGGACATTGGGACGGTCGATCAAGTTCTGGGGGCGCCGGAATAGACAGATTCCGGCGCGCACCCTCGTCTACACGTTAGCCGCGCGTGAGAAAAATCGGCAGACCCAACTTGCTATCGTAGGTTGGCCTGTAACGCTCCGTGTTGTACATGGAGGCAATCTCCACTTTGCGCGGCCCGAGTTTTGGATCGGGGATCGGCACCATCGCGTAGCAACCGCTACTGATGGCGGTCATGAGGCCGCTCTTTCCCTCTTCGACGGCATCCATTGCCATGCCGGCGAATGTGATGGCCACCATGCGGTCGACGAAATCCGGGCTGCCGGAGCGCAAATCGTACGTCAGGTCACTGACGACGGTCTCCTCGCCGGTGGCGGCAGTGATCTCGTTGCTCAGGTCCTCAGCGACGCTCATCTTCTTGCGGTGGCCGAAGGCATCGGCGACGCCATATTCCTTGACGGTGTAGCCTTCCCACTCCGCACCTTCGGAAAGAATGACCAGCGAATAGTTACTGGGATTGTTGTGCTTATCGGCAACCAGGATGTCGATCAGGCGCCCAAGGTTCACCTTGTATTCAGGGATGCAGCAGCGCAACGAGGTTACATACGCGGTGAAGAGAGCGGTGTAGCCGGCGTCACGACCGAAGACTCTGAAGATGCCGATACGCTCATGCGAGCCGATGGTGGTTCGCTGCCGCTCAATTGCGTCCATGGCACGGGTGATGGCGGTAGAAAACCCGATGCAGTACTCGGTGTTGCGCACGTCGTTATCCATGGTTTTGGGTACGGCGATCACCTTTACACCGTGCCGGTCAAGTTCAGCCGCATAGCTCAGGGTGTCGTCGCCGCCGATGGCCACGATGTAGTCCAGGCGCAGACTCTCGATATTTCTGAGCACCGCTGGCGTTACGTCAAAGACCGTGCTGGTTTCGCCGTTCTTTGTGGTTTGTCTGCTTGGAAATGTTTGCCCTTCAAGCACAGGGGGCAGTTTTTTCATTTTGGTAGGATTGGTGCGCGAGCTATGGAGAAATGTGCCGCCTGTGCGATCGATCGTTCTGGTGTTCTCTCGATTGAGCGGAAGGATGTAGCGTGCTGTGCTGGCCGGATCTTTCAGATTGAGGTGAGTCAATCCTTCCCAGCCGCGCCGGATGCCAGTGACCTCGCATCCGATTTCGGACCCCCGGTAAACGACCGACTTGATGACTGAATTCAGGCCCGGTACGTCGCCGCCTCCGGTGAGAATGCCAATTCGCTTTGCTGTCATAAAGACGCTCCTGTACAGAGTTTCCTGGACCACTTCTGCGGCCCCAAGGGTATGCCGCCAGGAGCAGTTTCGCAAGACAGGAACTGCTGTGTGAGCGGAAAAGGCAGGCAGATCGAAGCGTCGCGGGCGCTTAGTTAACCCTGCGCGCCCTGCTACTTACTGCTTTTCCCGGCTGACGGTGACGGAGCCTGCTGGCGGGACAGTTACGATGATCCAACTGATGGGAGTGCCACCGGGCAAGGAGCCGTGTTCGGCGTGTTCCCATCTGTCGTTCACTCGCAGCATCTCTTCTGTTCCTACGAATTGGGCTTTCCAGCGAATCGCGGGGCCTTGGCGGTTGATGAACTGCGTGCGTGTCTCCCCGGTGTGGGTGATGTCGAGGATGTTGGACTTGATGTGCAGAGACGCCACGGACAGGTTGTCGGCCTTCGCCATGGGCTGCGGCAGGGTCTGCACGTCAAAGGCATCGGCGGCGTGCGCGGGCTCGATTCCCATGGCGCCGGAGATGAGCGCGGCGATTACGCCGTAGGAGACTTCGGGGTATTCGCGCCGCGGCTTGCCGGGGGCGGAGAGATCAAGGAGCACGCGATAGGCCACGGCGGGGCGCGCATAGCGGAAGAGTACGGTGGGCAGGTAGCTCTCCTCTTCGATATTGATGGTCTGCCAGTACGCGGGATTGGCGACGTAATCGAGCGCTCCGCGCACGTGGCTGGGGTCTTTCGCTGCGTCGAAATACAGAATAAAGGTGTCTGCCGATCCGAATCCGTGCAGGTCCTGCTGGATGACGCCGTGGAAATGGCCTTCCTGGGGAGACCATCCGGCTGTCTCGAGAATGTGCTGGATTGCGTCGGCGGCTTTTTGCATTCGGGCGGCGAGTTGCTTGTCCTCGGGCTCGACGGCGATCTCCTGGTAGGAGCGAATGGCGCGGTACTCGGCGGCCAGCAGGTCTGTGCCCAAGACGAAGTTCTTGGGTCCTTCGATATAGCTGGGAATGCCGCGTGAGGCGATGAACTGGCCGCCGGCAAGGCGCTGGTTGGCGATACGGGGCCGCGTGAGGATGGCCTCGGGCTGGAGTTGCCACTGCGCTATGTAGTCGGTGAGCGTTTTGCGAAAGAAGAGCTTCAGGCGCGGATCGGACTTGTAGATGTCGTCCCCGGTCCAGCGCCACATGCGCACGATGGCATCGAGAACATCGAAGTTGGCGGGGAGGTTGAACCAGAAATCGTCGTCAGAGCGATAGTCGGCGGTGGACGGCATGCCGTTTCCGTCGATCTCCCAGTAGCCGGCCCAGTTGCGGGAAGGTGCGGCGGAGGTTGCGAAGCGATTGAGCATGTTGCGATTTGCCGCGAAGAGGCCGAGCGCCGCAGCGCCGCCGGTCTGATGGGATACGTCGCGCATGCAGAATGCATTCCGGCCGGGCAATGCCGCTTCGTACCATGGGCCGATCGAACCTGATCCTGAACGCGCGTAGGCGAGCGCCTGCTGCTTTGCCCAGAGGAAGCTCGCGTTGAGCGAGGCATTGGAGGAATGGAATTCGAGGCTGGAGAGGGGAGTTGATTCCTGTGACCACCCCGGGATGGTCCACGCCAGCGGGAGCAAACACACGATCCAGCACAGTCTGACGATTGTCTTGATTCTCATGGCACCCTGACGTGCGGGGGATTCAGCGACGAAGACATGCCCCTGTCACGGGCAACAACAGCAGACTAGACGGCGCGGGTTCACGTCAAGATGATTGAGCGCCAACGACGATATGGATGTGAGGGACGTTGCGAGAGGAAGCGTGCCAGCCGCGGGAGGCGCGGGGTATACTTGCGTGTTCGCTCCCCTGCATGTGGCCCATCACGTTCACTGATTCTCCGGTTCCTGCCATGATTGCGCTGGGATTTAGAGGCAAGCCGGAGGGTTGTTCACCGTCCAGCAATTTGACCGGGCGATTTGCCTGACAGGACCTTCCGTGGAGTTTTGCGCATCGGGAGGGAGATCGAGTTCGCGAGCACGTAACGGAGGAAGTATGAAAGAGCTGGGAACAGAGATATTTAGCCGGCGCCGCTTTGTCCAACTGGGCGCGGCTGCCGCGGTGACTGCAAGCGCAACGTATGGCGTGGCCAGCGAGGATGAATCAAAGCCGCATCGCTCGATGATGAATGTGGCTTTCGAGAAGCGGGAGCCGCGCATCGCCATGGTGGGTCTGGGCGGCCGTGGCACTTCGCTGCTGAAGGATTTGCTTGCGGCCGATGCGAAGATTGTGGCGCTTTGCGACATCGTGCAATCGAAGGCGGAAGACGCCGGAGTGCTGGTGGTGAAGAGCGGGCAGAAGCAGCCGGAACTCTTCACCGGGAGCGACCGCATCTACGAAAAGATGATGGATCGCAAGGACGTGGACTTCCTGATCATCGCGACGCCGTGGAGCTGGCATGCGCCGATGGCGCTGTATGGGATGCGGAGTGGCAAGGATGTTGCCGTGGAAGTGCCCGGAGTGACGACGCTCGAGGACTGCTGGAAGATTGTGAAGACCTCAGAAGAAACCGGCAAGCACTGTGTCATGCTGGAGAACTGCTGCTACGGCTACAACGAGACGCTGATTCTGCGCATGATTCACTCCGGACTCTTTGGGGATCTGCTCTACGGAGAAGGCGCCTACCTGCACGATCTGCGCGAGGAGCTTTTCAGCAACAAGGGCGAGGGGTTGTGGCGCAGGACAGAACACACGCTGCATAACGGCAACCTGTATCCGACGCATGGATTGGGGCCGGTGTCGAATTACATGGGGATCCAGCGCGGCGATCGATTTGCGTATCTGGTGTCGATGAGCACGCCGGAGCGCGGACTCGACGACTATCGCAAGGCGCATCTGCAGCCGAACGATCCACGGATGCAGGAACGCTATATTACCGGTGACATGAACACTTCGCTGATCAAGACCGCGGCCGGGTTGACCATCACGGTGAAGCACACGGTGTCCACACCGCACCCGTATGACCGCATTAACCAGATCGCGGGGACGAAGGGAATTTTCCAGGATTATCCGGCACGCATCTACTTTGATGGGCTGAATCAGGATGAGGCGTGGGAGCCGGTGGAGAATACGCCGGAGAGCAAGTGGAAGAAGTATGAGCATCCGCTGTGGACGCGCGAAGGCGAAATGGCGCGCAAGAACGGCGGGCACGGCGGCATGGACTACATCATGCTTTATCGGCTGCTCGAGTGCCTTCGGGAAGGACTTGCTCCAGATATGGATGTGTACGACGCGGCGGCCTGGTCGTCGGTGGGTCCGCTGAGCGAGCAGTCGCTGAAGGGCGGGAGCGCACCGGTTGAGTTTCCGGACTTTACGCGCGGCGAGTGGAAGAAGCGCAATGCATCGGCGATTGCGACGCTGGCGTAGGAACGGGAGAGCGATGGCTTCAGGGGATTGCCGATGAGGACGCTGTTGGTCGGTCGCCGGAGGAATCCTGAATCTGCGGGAGCGCGGGTTTGGGTTGCTGCGATGCTGGCAATGGCGGTATTGGGGTTGGCGATCCCTGCCGGAGCGGCAGCACAACTGACTGCGAATGAGCGCCAGGCGTCAGTGGGGGATGCGCCGGAGATGCCCGGACTGCTGGCCGCGGATGTCTCCGGTGCGATGCGCCGGGCGAAGGTGCGGGCCGCGATGCGCAAGGTGGCCGACTGGCAACTGGAGCGCGTGCGCGGCGCGTACAGCCAGGACTGGACCTTCGCCACTCTCTACGTGGGCATGATGGCGGCCTCGGAAACGCTGAACGATCCGCGGTATCGCGATTATGTAAAGGATGTGGCCGAGCACTACCAGTGGACGCTGGGGCCGCGCACGGCGCATGCGGACGATCAGGCGATTGGCCAGTCGTATCTGTGGCTCGATGGGCAGCAACACAAGCCGGAGCATCTGCGCGCGCTGCAGGGGCAGTTTGACGAGGTGATGCAGATCCCGGACGATGCGCAGAAGCCGGTGTGGTGGTGGTGCGATGCGCTGTTTATGGCGCCGCCGGTGTGGGCCGGGCTTGCGAAGGCTACGCACGACGAGAAGTACGTGGCCTACATGGACAGGGAGTGGCACGTCACGGCGGACCTGCTGTGGGATCCGCAGGAGCACCTGTTCTGGCGCGATGCGAGCTACCTGGACAAGCACGAGCGGAATGGGAAGAAGATCTTCTGGTCGCGCGGCAACGGCTGGGTGATGGGCGGACTGGTGCGTTTGCTGGAGGCGCTGCCGGCGGGCGATCCGCGCCGGGCCTTCTACGAGGAGAAGTTCCGGCAGATGGCGGAGAAGGTGCGGTCAATCCAGGGCGAGGACGGATTGTGGCGTCCGGGACTGCTGGATGCAGTGAGCTATCCTCATGCCGAGGTGTCGGGTTCGGCGTTCTTTGTGTATGCGCTGGCATGGGGCGTTCGGCACGGGCTGCTGGAGAAGAAGACGTATCTGCCGGTGGTGGAGCGCGGCTGGAAGGGCCTGGTGGCGCACATCTACGCCGATGGAAGGCTGGGATCGATTCAGCCGGTGGGTGCGGCGCCCGGGGAGTACACGCCGGGCGCGAGCTACGTGTTCGGCGTTGGCGCGTATCTGCTGGCTGGTTCCGAGGTGGACGCGCTGAGCCGCTGAGCGATGGCAGCAGGCTGTCGAAACTGAAATTGAAGGTAAGGGGAGCGATGCAACTCTCGCGAGTGGGAAGAATTCTTATCGGGGGCCTGGTGATGGCTGCCTGTGCGTATGGCTATGCCGCGGAGGCGAGTAAAGCAAAGGTCATCCGGCCCGGCGAGGTGTGGGTGGACGACCGCGGCAAGGAGATTCAGGCGCACGGCGGCGGCATTCTGCGCATGCAGGATACGTACTACTGGTTTGGCGAAGACCGTTCGCAGAGCAACGATCCGGCCAAGCGCTATGTTTCCTGCTACGCGTCGAAGGATCTGGTGCAGTGGAAGTTTCTGCGGCAGGCGCTGGTGCTGGAGACCCCGGAGAACCTGGGGAGCGGAGCAGTGGTCGAGAGGCCCAAGGTTTTCTATAGCGCTGCGACGAAGAAATTTGTGATGTATCTCCACGTGGACGATGCGGCGTACAAGATGGCGCGGGTGGGTGTGGCGGTGAGCGATCGGGTTGATGGACCCTACACGTACGTGAAGAGCTTCAGGCCGCTGGAGCAGGAGAGCCGCGACATCGGGCAGTTTATTGACGACGATGGCTCGGCATACCTGATCTTCGAGTCGCGCCCGACGCACGGATTTTTTATCGCGAAGCTCTCAGACGATCGCATGACGGTGGAGCGGCAGATGAGCTTTGTGGAGGCACCGCTGGAAGGCGGCGCGATTGTGCACTACGGCGGGCTGTACTACGTGATCGGGTCGCATTTGACGGGCTGGAATCCTAACCCGAACGTGTATGCAACCGCACCGAGCCTCGCCGGACCGTGGACGGCGATAAAGGACATTGCACCGCCGGAGACCAACACGTACGAGTCGCAGTCGAGCATGCTGCTGAAGGTGGCCGGGACAAAGGGCACGACCGTGATCTACATGGGAGACCGCTGGAAGCCGAAAGAGCTGTGGGACTCGCGCTATGTCTGGATGCCTTTGGCGATAGGCGAAGGTAAGCTGTGGCTGCCGCCGCCATCCCCGTGGACTCTGGATATAAAGACAGGCCTGGCGGCCATTGTGGGCACGGAGAAAGCGCCGCTGCGCTAGGGATGCGGGTCCGGCGCGAGGGCTTCCCATTCCTGGACGGCGACGGCTGCGTTGTGTCCGTTGCTGCCGGACGCCGTAAAGGTGGCACGCAGACGGCTGGTGGTGACGGTGTCGAAGCGAACCTCGTTGAAGCGGTCGAGATCAGCGGTGTAGGGACTTGGGTGGGGAACGGGGAGCCATTGCTGGCCGTTCCAATATTCGAGCTTCCAGAAGGCTGGCGGGGCTACGCCTTCATCGGCTCCTGCGGGATGATCTGCCCAGAAATAGATGCGCGCGCCGTTGAGCTGAATGGGCTGGTCCCACTCGTACTGCGCCCATTGCGTGGCCGGGTTGTGGGGTGTCCATGTGCACCACATGTCGGGCGGCAGAGGATTGGCGCGGACAATGCCGTCGTTGAGGGCGTTGATCCAATACTGCAGGGGGATGGGTTCGTTGGAGGCGCCGGCGTGAGCGCGCGGCGCGATGTTGCGTGTGGGCGGCGCTGGCGGCTGCGGCGCGCGGGTGGGCTTGACTTTGAGGATGCGCGCCGGGGCGACGCTGTCGTCCCACTGCAGCGCGTCGATGGCGACGCTGCGACGGAAGTGTCCGCCACCCGCGGCATCGGCCGTGTGATAGACGAGATACCACTTGCCTTTGAACTCGATGGCGCCGGGATGCGACGTGGTGGAGGAGACGGGGTCGAGAATGACACCGCGCCAGGTCCATGGCCCGAGCGGTGAGGGCGAGGTGCCGTAGGCGATGCAGGCGTGATAGACGGCCGGCGTACAGGGAGAGTTCGGCCCGGCCTGATTGCCGGCGTAGATCATGTAGTACGTGCCGTTGCGCTTGAAGAACCAGGGGGCTTCGAAGAATCCGGTGAGGCCGGTGATGGGGACTTCCGGGCCGCGGGGCGTGACCATGTCGGGGGCGAGTTCCATGCCGCGGAGCTGGCCGAAGGTGCCCCAGTAAATGTAGACGCGGCCATCGTCGTCAACGAACTGGGTGGGGTCGATGTTCTGGATGTTGTTCACTTCAGGAACGGATTGCGAGATGATGGGGCCGCCGGGATGCGCGTCCTTCCAGGGGCCGAGCGGCGAGTCGGCAACGGCGACGCCAATGGCGAAGGGATCGCGGTTCTTGCTGTTGGCCTGCTGCACGGGGGCGTAGAGATAGAAACGCTTGTCGGGTCCCTGGATGATCTGGCCCGCGTAGGCGTGGCCGGGAGCGGCCCAGGCGAAGAGAGTATCGGGCCGCAGAATGCCGGGGTAGTGGCGCCATGTGCCGGACGCCACATCGTCGGTGGCGAAGATCTGCCACTCGTTCATGATGAAGTCGTTCACGTCCGGAGGGGCTTCGTCGCGTCCGGCGAGGATGTAGAGCGTGTTGCCGACGACGACGGGCGCGGGATCGGCGGAGTAATAGGAGCCGTCGGCGAGGATGGGGTTTCCGGCGCTGTGGATGGTGCGGGGCTGCTGGGCGGCGAGGGCGGTGCAGGCGAGGGCGAGGGCGAAGAGAGGCTTCATGGGGTTCTCAAAGATAGTGGTCAGTCGGTCGTGCCTGGGTGAGGGTCGTGCTTTCCCAGGTCTGAGAATCCAGACCTGGGGCACCCATGTTCGAGCGGAGTGGGCTTCGCGAAAGGCATTTGTTTCCTACTCGGTTCGGTTGTTTTCGTGCTTGGGATGCATTGTTAGAAGCAGGTTCTTCGCTCCGCTCAGAATGACACGGTTTTTTGGGTGGTCGGGGTTTGTGCTTTCCCACCCTTCGCGGCAGAGAACGCCGCGAAGAATGGGGCACCCATGTTCGAGCGGAGTGGGCTTCGCGAACAACCTGATTAGTGCGCGGGGATTTCATTGAGGAAATGCCATGCGGGTTTGTAGTCGGGGGTGAGGGGCTGGTTGGTTAGCAGGGCGCGCAGCAGTTCGAGGGGCATCATGTTTTCGTGCAGGACCGCGTCGTTGAATTGGCGATCGGTCATTTTGCCTGAGTCCACAAGCTGGCGGTGCAGAGCGCGGAACTGCATGCCTCCGACGAGATACGCGCTCTGGTAGAGCGGGTCGTAGCTGCCGTTGAAGGAGCGGCGCACCTCGGCGATGGCGTTGTCCCGCTCGTGGCCGACGTCGTTGACGAGGAGATCGATGGCTTGCTCGGGGGTCATTTGGCCGAGATGGAATTCAAGGGAAAAGATGATGCGGGCGCAACGGTGCATGCGCCAGAAGAGCGCGCCAACGCGCTGCTCGGGCGTTGTGTTGAAGCCGTGATCCCAGAAGACCATCTCCCAGTAGAGCGCGTTGCCTTCGATCCAGAAGCCGGTGGAGAAGAGCTGGCGGTAGGGGCGGTAGCGCATGGTGGAGTATTCCTGCAGCCAGTGGCCGGGAATGAGCTCGTGGAAGACGGTGGCGTGGGCAAAGCTGATGTTGTTTCCGCGCAGGCTCATGCGGCGCTGGTCGAAGGTCATGGTGTCTGTGGGGAAGCTGACGCTGATGGTGTCGCCGCCGGTGAAGAAGGGATTCACGAGCTGGCGCTCGGGCGACATCATCTCCATGGTCCAGCCTTCGCGGGCAAGGTCGGGCACGGTGACGAGTTGGTTCTTCTGCACGAACTGCTCGCCCTCGAGCGCGAGCGTATGGATCAGTTCAGGCTGCTTGCCGGGCTCGACGTAATGGCTCTTCACGGCTTCGAGGGCCTTGTGCCAGTCGTCGCCGTAGCCCATTTCGCGGCTGGCCAGCAGCATCTGCCGCTTGCACCAGTCCATCTCCGTGCGGGCCATCGCAATCAGCTCTTCCGGCGTGTAGGGGATCATTTCGTCGGCCAGTTGATCGAGCAGCGCCTGGCGGCCGACGGGCGTGCCGACGACGGTGGTCTTGTCATCGGCGGCCACACCGGCGATCTTTTCGCGCAGGAAGGTGGCGTAGTCCTTCATGCCGGTGTCGAGCTGCTTGTAGGGCATTTGCACCCACCAGCTGAAGATGGGATCGTAGCCGTTGTAGAAGTCGAACCAATGCTTCACCTGGTCGCGGAGTTGGTCGAGATCGTCGGCGGCGCGCCATGCGTCGATGCGGCTGGGACGGGCGCTGGCGTCTAACGGCTGCTTCTCCAGAGCCTTGCGGCTCTCGGCAAGTTTGGCGGAGAGCGCGGTGAAGAGAGCGGCGGTCTTCTCCGGATCGGGGCGCTCGATGGAGCGGCGGGCGTCTTCGAGCGCGAAGATGTCGGCGGCGATGGGAAGGAGCGGTTCCACCTGCTTCCACTGAGCGGCGGCAAGGGCCTGGCCGTGCTGCTCACGCGCGATGTGATTCTTCAGCAGCAGGTAGTCCACCTTGCCTTCCTGGTCCAATGAGGCGAAGTCGACCGAGGCCAGTTGGCGGCTCCACTCGGCATTGAAGCTCTGAAAGCGCGCGCGTGTGGTGGGCGAAAGCGGGTCCTTGTAGACGGTGGCCAGCAGATCGCGGTCGGTGGAGTAGTGTTCGATGAGGGCCTGGACCGGGTTCGGAGCGGGTTGGGAGGGCTCAGACGCCGGCGTCGCCGCGAGCAGAACGGGGAACGTGCACAAAAGACAGAGGACGGAAGCACGAAGCTGGGGCACCGGAAGTCTCCTTCAAGACGTTGAATCAGTGGAAGCCGAGGGTGGCTGCGCATATGATATACAAAAATGGATGCAATATAGAACTTCTGTCGCGCGTCCTTGAACCGCGCACCTGCTGTTGAAACCGCCGGCGGTTGTGCGCACAGCCGGCATGCGCCGGCGCTGACCATGGGAGAGTGAAGACGGCACATGGGCGAACCTATCAGTCTCACGATCAACGGACAGCCTCTTCAGGTCAAGAAGGGAACGAGCGTGGCCGCGGCAATTCTGATGGCGCGGGCTGCTTCGCGGATTTCGCCCAGCGGAGAGTTGCGCGGCCCTTTCTGCGGCATGGGCATCTGCATGGAGTGCCGGGCCACGGTGAACGGAATGGCTCAGCAGCCCACGTGCCAAATGATTTGTGAGCCGGGCATGGAGGTCGTGACCGCATGACGCCGAATTTCGATGTCGTGGTGGCGGGGGCTGGGCCCGGTGGAATTGCGGCTGCAACGGTAGCCGCTGAGGCGGGCCTGCGGGTCTGTCTTGTGGATGACAATCCGGCGGCGGGCGGACAGATCTGGCGCGGACAGGCAGACTCCGCGGGA
>WSSedB1CaDRAFT_10000574_pt1 | contig 15456 bp, 14 predicted proteins | sample WetSurSB1Cattail_FD_9460 | JGI IMG/M metagenome (IMG submission 9460)
TAGTGGTCGCCCCCGTCATGGCGGCCGTATCCGGTGTTCCGTTGTTGATTCCCTCGCTGCTGAGCGCGGTTCGCGGCCAGCAGCTGGCGATTGTGCTCATGCTCACCGCTTCCTGCGCCGGTTTGGCCGGCGCGATTCTGACGCTTGTTTCCGGAAGTACCGAAGTTCTCCACCAAGTCTGGACCCTTCCTTTCGGCTCGGCCGAGATCGGCGTTGACCCGCTCTCGGCTTGGTTTCTGCTTCCCATCTTCCTGATTCCCGGCTGTGCGTCCCTATATGCCCGTGCTTACTGGCCGGCCGAGCGCTATCCCGGCAACGTTCGCGCCATGACCTTCTTTTTCGGGCTGATGATGGCTGCCATGAGTGCTGTTGTTCTGGCCCGCGACGGCATCACCTTCCTGTTTGCCTGGGAGATCATGGCCCTCTCCTGTTATTTTCTGGTGACGACCGAGGACGAAAAGCGCGAGGTCTGCGAGGCCGGAACGCTGTACATGATCACCACCCATATTGCCACTCTCGGCCTGTTTGCCCTCTTTCCACTGCTGCACCTGCTGTGCGGCTCCTGGCTTTTCCCGGCGGCCGGGTCCCAAGTTGCTTCCTCGCCCCTGGCAACGGCCGTTTTTCTAACGGCGCTGTTCGGTTTCGGCGTCAAGGCAGGGGTCATGCCGCTTCATATCTGGCTTCCCTCGGCCCACGCCAATGCACCCAGTCATGTCTCCGCTGCCATGTCGGGCGTCATACTCAAGGTCGGCATCTATGGCTTAGTGCGTACCCTCTCATTCTTCAATGCCTTACCGCTTTGGTGGGGATGCTTCATGCTGTTGCTGGGGATTGTTTCCGGCGTCGTGGGAGTTGCTTTTGCCATTGGGCAGCACGATCTGAAACGATTGCTGGCATATCATAGCATCGAAAACATCGGCATTATCTTCATGGGGTTGGGGGTTGCGCTGATCGGCCGGGCAATCGGGTCTCCTGCCATGATGATGCTCGGCATGGCAGGGGCGCTGCTGCATGTTCTCAATCATGCCGTCTTCAAAGCGCTGCTCTTCCTGGGGGCCGGGGCGATCATCCACGCCAGCGATACCCGTGAAATAGACCTGATGGGAGGACTCAGCCGGCGTCTGCCTTATACGGCCCTGCTGTTCGGTGTGGGCGCTGTTGCCATATGCGGTCTGCCGCCGTTGAATGGTTTTGTCAGTGAACTGCTGATTTATCTGGGGTGTTTCCGGGGCATCCAGGGCTCCGGTGGTGGTGCTGCCGTAACCGCCCTGGCCGCGCCAGCGCTTGCTCTGGTCGGAGGGTTGGCGGTGGCCTGTTTTGTCAAAGTCTACGGGGTTGTTTTTCTGGGGATGCCACGAACGAAAGAACACACGGGTGGACATGAGGCTGGTTGGCAGATGTTGCTGCCAATGACGTTGTTGGCGCTGGTCTGCTTTGCCATTGGCCTGATGCCGTCTCTTTTGTCTGGTCTGTTGCAGCGGGCCAGTCTGGCGACCGTGCCGGTGTCGCTGCCGGCGGATGTTCAGTCACTTTCCCTGTTGGCTCCGCTTCCAATGGTAACGCTCCTGGGTATCGTGCTTGTGGCGTTTCTGGCCGTTCTTGCTTTCTGGTATCGTCGCCGGTTGGCATCCGCTCCATTGGGGGAAGCCGGTACCTGGGGCTGCGGCTATCAGCGGCCGTCTCCCACCATACAATACAGCGCCTCATCATTTGCCCAAATGCTGACCGAGCTCTTCGCCTTTGTTCTCAGACTGGAAAGCCATCGCTCTGCCATTTCGGGAATATTCCCGCTTCGCAGCCGGTTTCATAGCCATGTTCCTGAGGCGGTGCTCGAACTGGTCTATATACCGGCGTTGAAACGTCTCCACCAGCGTTTTAGCGGAGTACGCCAGTTGCAGAGCGGCCTTCTGCAGCAGTATGTCCTCTACATTTTGTTAACGCTGGTGGCGCTATTTTTGTGCGACTATTTCTGAACCGCAGCTGAAGGTGGGCGATTATTTCATGGGGGAGTGCCTGGGTATGAGTGTTTCCAATCTTGTCCTGATCGGTATGCCTGGTTCAGGGAAAAGCACGCTCGGAGTTATGCTTGCCAAACAGACATCCCGCGATTTTGTTGATACCGATATACTTATTCAAAACTCCGAAAAACAAAGCCTGCAAAACATACTCGACACTCAGGGGTACCTGGTGTTGCGGAGTATTGAGGAACGGATTCTCTGTGGCCTGAACTGCTCAAACCACGTCATCGCCACGGGGGGAAGTGCTGTCTACAGTCATGCTGCCATGGAGCATCTGCGCCGGGACGGACTGATCGTCTTTCTTGACGTTTCCTTGCCCGTGCTTGAGTCACGGGATCTGGGTTTGAGTGCACGGGGAATTGCAAAGCGCCCGGACCAGAGTTTCGCCGATCTGTTTGTTGAACGGTGCGCATTGTATTCACGCTATGCGGATGTGGTGATAGACTGTTCAGGGCTCACTCACGAAAAGGTGTGTATGCGTGTCATTGATTCGCTGCGCTGACCTGGTTATCTGGAAGCTGTTTGGTATCCAATCCGCAGCACTCCGCCTCCGAACAGGATGATCGGTGTCGATGTTTTAGCACGACGTTCCAGTCCCTGCGTTATAAACCACTCCACCCACCGCCGTGTATTCTCGCAGTATTGCCTGTGCCTCCGGGCGCAGCACGTCGCGCTGCACACTGATGTCGCGCTGATTGAGGGCCGCTACCCAATCAGTCAGCTTTGGTCCCTCGTCAAAACCTATGGCGCGAGCATCCTCGTCCCGCGCTCCGCATACCAGCCTCCGCACCCCTGACCAGGGGATGGCGCCAAAACACATGGCGCAGGGCTCGGTCGAGGAAAAGAGGTCATACGCGAGCCGCCCCCCGTCACCGATGTCAAAACGTCCCAGCGTCTTTTGCGCACAGGCCAGCGCCACCATTTCAGCATGCAACAAGGAACAGCCAGAGCTGACAACCATGTTGATTCCCGGTGCAATCAGCAGTCCATTGCTACCAAAGACGGCTGCCCCGAACGGTCCTCCGCTGTGGTGTTGTATGTTAAGGCGGGAAAGCTCGATTACAAAGCGCATGCGGTCCTCCGTGGTGGGGAATGTGCGTGGCGATTGAGCCAGGAAACGCTCCACCCAATCGGGGAACTGTATTGTTATTACGGGGATGGTCAAGGTCGGTCTCCTGAATCGATGGAAAATGAATGTATTAAGTATAAATAATAATAAATCACTTAAAAATACAAGAGTGTCGTAAAGGTACGAAAGAAAACACGCGCGAATGCCGCACAACATGAGTGGTGCGGCATTCGTGTGTTCTAGGTATATGGGATGGTTCGGTCAGTCCATCTTGACCGGAACTCTGGCCTTGAGAATGTACTTGCCGCTCTTGACCACCAGCAGGCAGAGCGGAGATTTGACCGGCTCGCGGTTGGCGCGGATAGTGATGGTGCCGGATACGCCCTTGAAATTACGGGTCTGTGCAAGAGCGGACTTGAATACCTTGGGATCGCTGCTATTGGCGCGTTTTATTGCATCGGCCAGCATCATCAGCCCATCATATCCCTGGGCGTCGAAGAGTCCCGGCAGGGCGCCATTAAACTTCTTTTTGAAGGTTGCAATGAATCTGGCCGTTTCGGGCGAGGCCTGTTCCGGCGAGAAACCGAGCGCAGCCATGGAACCTTCCACGGCATCACCGCCCAGCTTGATAAACTCGGGTGAAAAGAGACCGTCACCTCCGAACATGTTGGCTTTGAGGCCCTGTTTGCGGGCCTCTTTCATGATCAGGGCGCCTTCGGTGTAGTAGCCGGAAAAGAAAATCACATCCGGATTTTGGGTCTTGATGTTGGTGACCTGGGCGCTGAAGTCCTTGTCGCCGTCCTTGACCTTTTCATCGGCAACGATTTCGACTCCCTTTGCCTTGGCTGCATCGCGGAAGGTCTGGGAAAATCCGACGCTGTAGTCGTTGTTGTCCGAGGTAATGATAGCGACTTTTTTGTACTTGAGCTGGTTCACGAAATAGTCGATGCAGGCGGGTATGGACACGCTGTCCAGCAGGGTATTGCGGAAGATGTAATCGCCGGTTTCCACCAATCCCGGGCCGGTAGCGCCGGCGGAGAGCAGCACAACCCCGGCCTTCTGGGCAATGGGGGCCACAACCTTTGATATACCGGTGGTCGGATCACCGAGTATGGCGACGACGTTGTCGCGGTTGATCAGTTTCTGGGCCACGGAGGCGCCTTCCTGCTTGTCGCCACGATTGTCGGTTTCAACAATCTCGATCTTTTTGCCGATGACGCCGCCCGCAGCGTTGATTTCATCGGCGGCGATCCTCATGCCTTCCAGGGTTGGTTTTCCGAACATGGCCACATCTCCGGTCAGGGCGCCCATGAAGCCGATCTTGATGGTGTCACCGGAAGCTTTGGGGACCAGGGCCGATTTGGACTCCTCTTTTTTCGAACAGCCGGTGGCCGGCAAAAAAGCCAATGCGGCAGATACCAACAGCATTGTCATCTTCCTGAATTTCATTGAATTCCTCTCCTCTCAGATGAGTTTTCCAAATGCAAAAGTGAATTATCAGGTTTTTGAGACGTAATCGATTGCGAGACTTACATCGGGGTATTAATGCTTCCGGCTGCATGGTCAGTGATTGCTTGCGCATCCAGCAGCGTGGCCTGACCTTCGGGAAGCACGACCAGGCCGTTGGCAAATGGTTCGCCGGTTGTATCCACCATCTTTACCTGGTTGGCAGAAACAATGCGTATGACCCGTTCCACCAGGAATGCCAAGGCGGCAATGTCGCCATGGAGAACAATCAGTTTTTCTGCTTCGTTTTGTTCAGGCAGGCCCATAAAGGCAGCCAGGTCCATGACGGCCACGATGGAACCGTGAAAGTTCATGGCGCCGCAATAACATGGGGGAGCAGCCGGAATCGGCCAAAAGGGCTGGGGTTCGCAAACCTCGGCAACCTGCGACAACTGAAAAGCGTACAATCCTCCCGAAAGGCTGAAGATCAGATATTTGCGGGCATCACTGTTCATGATCGCGGTTGCTCTTCGCTCCGGACCTGAAACTGTTCAACAACGGTCATTAGTTTCTCGGCCAGTTCGGCCAGCTCCTTGGTTGCCAGTGCCATGTCCTGCATGGCTGCAAGCTGTTCTTCGGTAGCGGCCGAAACCTGCTCCGTTGCTGCTGCGTTGTCGTCGGCCACCTTGGCGATTTCATCCACCGCCTTGACCATGTTGCCCGAACCCTCCAGTTGCATCTGGGAAAGGTCGGCAATGCTGGTGGCCCTGCGCTCAGTCTCCAGAACCGTTTTGAGGATCTCCTGGAAGGCCGTGGCGGTGACATCAATATTTTTCTTCCCTTCCTTGATGGTGCGCGAGCTGTCCAGAATGGAGTCGTGCAACCGGTGGCTTTCCTCCCGGAGGCTTTCGATCATCTCATTGATCTCGGAAGCCGAGTTGGCGGAACCATCCGCCAGTTTGCGAACTTCCTCGGCCACCACGGCAAAACCTTTGCCGTACTCGCCGGCCCGGGCAGCCTCAATTGAGGCGTTCAGCGCCAGCAGGTTGGTCTGGCGGGCCACGTCACCGATGAAGATGGCTATCTTGTTTACCTTCTGCAATTTGCTGTTAAAGGTCTCGAACTGTCGGCCAATGTCTTCCTGATGTTCGAAAAATATCTTTACCCGCTCCAGTGAGTCAGTGGCCAGAGTCCCGCCATGCCGGGCGGTCAGGCTGGTTTCGTGAGCTGCCGTTGCCGTTTCTCTGGCCCTGGCTGCAACCAGATCGATGGAGATGGCCATTTCGCGGATAGTCCGGGAGCTTTTTTCTACCATCTCGGCCTGGGTTTCCGCACCCCGGGAGATCTGTTCGATGGTCTGGGCCACCTCTTCGGTGGATGCGTTGATCTCCAGGGCAGTTGAGTTTATCTCGTGGGCCGATTCGGTTAACTGCCGAGAGGTTGTTTTGATATGCCCGACCAGGTCGCGCAGGTTCTGGAGCATCAGGTTGATCAGGTTGGCCAAGTCGTGGGTTTCATCGGGGAGGCGCGAGTCGGCAATGACCACATCGTGGGTCAGGTTGCCTTGGCTGATGGATTCGGCAGCGCTTGTGAGTTTGCCGATATTGGCGGTGAAGCTCTTGGAGAAGGCCCATCCCAGGATCAATCCAACGGTCAGCGCCACCGCATATTCCAGAAATCTGCTGAATTCCGAAGAATATCCGAGGTTGCCGACAAGATGGGGGCTGAACGCCACCGCAGCCACAACCACAATGAATCCGAGGATGAATTTATAACCGATGGGGATACGCATGCCATTTCTCCATGTTTGAGTTGGGTCGGGAGTACAGTCGAACTCTAAAATATGTTATGCAATCTTGCGATAGATCCGCTCGATCGGGCAAAGTGACGCAAAGCGTCGGCGCATGTTTCGAATCATAGTTTCCGATTTTCCCAGCACCAGGATGCCGTGCGCGGGCAGAATTTCCGCAATACGGTTCAGAATGTTTTCCTGCTCAGATCGGGTAAAGTAGATCAGTGTGTTGCGGCACAGCACCATATCATTGGAAATGTATTGATCAATATTGGTAATGTTGTCCTGGGTGAACGTGACCATATCCCGTATTTCTGGGGTCAAATGGAAATGCTCGCCGTGTGGCCGAAAGTAGCGTTTCAGGAGCACTGGGGAAACCTCTCTCAGGCGATCTTTGCCGTATGAGCCCTTGCGCGCCGTTGCAAGCGTTTCTGTATCGATGTCGGTCCCCGTTATGGTGGTCGCCACCTGTCTGAGCTCGCGACTGAAATACTCCCTAAGCAGGATTGCCAGGCTGTAAGGCTCCTCGCCACCTGCGCATCCCAGGCACCAGATTCGCAGACTCTTGTCCGCCCGTGCTCCTGTCGTGGCAAACAGCTCCGGCAGCACCTGCCGGCGCAGTTTTTCGAACAGGGATGGGTTGCGAAAGAACTGGCTGACGTGAATGGTCAGCACTTTCTGGAGCAGGTCAAGTTCCTGCTCGCTCCTCAGCAACAGGCCAAGGTATTCGGTTGTGTCACGGCAATGGGTTGCGCGTATCCTGATGGCAACCCGACGCTTCATGCACATACTTTTATAGCCGGCCAAGCTGAAGTTGCGCTTCCTGGCCAGGATGGCGCCGATTTGTGCCAACTCCCTGTCGCCGATCCCGCTTGCCGCCGGGAATGTGCTCTTGTCGAAAACCGGAACCATGGGCGTTTTTCCTGGTGGCAAGAGTATAATGTGGATGTTACTATGACACTTCTATCACGAAGCCTTGTGCTGTGCAACCGATCAGAACAGGCCGTGTTTCGGCCGACAATTGCAGGTGTCACCATGGATCAGACAACAAAAGCGACGGGATTCGATTACGATCTGTCGCAGCAGCTGCAGCGCGTATTAAGCGCCGACAAGGAAGAACTTTTTCAGCTTCTTCAGAACCAGAGCGGTGAAGTGCTGTTGACGGCACTGCGCAATCCCGTGCTGGATGAAAATCACCTGCTGGCGCTTCTGAAACGACGTGGGTTGACGGAAGACATTTTTTCCGCACTCTATGCGTCCAAACGGTATCTCGAAAGTTACAAGGTCACCTTTGCCTTGGTCTGTCACTCCGATGCTCCCGCGCATATAGCACAAACACTGCTGCCCCGTTTTTATATTCTCGATCTGGTCAAGGTGTGTGCTATGCCCGGTGTTTCGCCCGATCTGCGTGTCCTGGCAGAGCGCTGTATCGTGCAGAGGCTTCCCACGCAACCGCTGGGCACTAAGCTTACCCTGGCGCGCAGGGGAACTGCTGCTGTGGTGGAGGCGCTCTTGCGTGAGGGATTGCCACTCCTGGTGGAGGCCTCTCTTGGCAATCCGTATCTGAAGGAGGGCTCCGTGCATCAGTTTATCGCTTCATACCAGTCCACCGCCGAGACCATCTCCATGGTTGCCCGCAGCAGCCGTTGGAAGGGGCGTCCCAACATCCGGCTGGCGATCCTCAAAAACCCCCGTACCCCGGGGATCTGGTTTACCCTGTTTCTCCCGGGGCTTTCGTCCCAGGTTCTCAGGGAACTGCTATCTGTTCAACGACTGACTCCCTCCCAAAAAGAGCTGGTGCGCCAGGCTCTCAACAAACACAGGACTGCATCATGAAAAGTTTATCAGCCATTATTACTGCCATTATGGTCATCTTTTGCGCATTACCCGCCCACGCAGGAAAATATGCTGTTGCCCGCAGTGCGACACCGGTTGTGAATACCGCTGCCGTGAATTCTGTGTTTGGCGGCAAGGATGGCAGAATCCTGAAAACGGATCGTTGCGGCCAGGTGCGAGAGCTGGAATTTATTGCCTTGCCGGGAACGGTCTTCAAGGTGTTGGGCGAGGTGCGCCATGGTGCAACGGTTGTCTATCGGGTCGAGACGGACGACTACCCCGCGCCGGCCGGTGTGGCGCTCTATGTGGATAGTCGTTTCGTGGAACCTCGCAGCTATCTGCCTCCACAACGCCCGCGTACACTGCCGGACCGTGAGGCGGTGATTTCGGTCTTGAAGGCGTCTGTTGGAAGTCCTTATGTATGGGGCGGGAATGTGCGACAGGGTGTCAGGGAACTTCTGGAACTGTTTTATCGAGGTTCTTTTTCAGTCGCCGAAGAGAAGCGGTTGACACTGGCGGGACTTGATTGCTCCGGGTTGTTGTACGCGGCTACCAACGGATGGATCCCCCGCAATACCTCCCACCTTGTTGAATTCGGCAAGGGGCTTCCCGTGGCCGGCAAAGGGGCGAAGGAGCTGGCCGCCATGCTGGAACCGCTGGACTTGATCGTCTGGAACGGGCATGTGATCATTGTTCTGGATCGGGAAACAACCATTGAAAGCCGGTTGGAGTGCTCCAGCCCCGGTCACGGTGGAGTGATGACCACGCCGCTACGGCAACGTCTGGAAGAGATCATGCGGAAGCGGCGGCCGCTGGATGCCTGGCCGAAAGGGAGCAAACAGCGGGATGGGTTTGTGGTACGCAGGTGGTACGGCATGTAAGGAGCAGGTGGAATTCTTGAGAGTATGCACATGCTTTTATGGCTCGGCATAGTAATTCTGTTTGTGTACGGCATTGCCGGGCTCGACATGGCCATCGGCAACCGTTCGGTGCGTTCCCTTCGGGACACTCCCATCGATCTGATGTCGAATCCGCCGCGGGTCTCGGTTGTCATAGCGGCCCGGAATGAATCCCGCAACATCCGCGAGTCGCTGCAATCGATCCTGCGACTCGATTATCCGGATTTTGAACTGATCGTGGTGGATGACCGCTCCGAGGACGACACCGGAGCTATTCTGGACAGCATTGCCGTTGTTGATCCGCGCCTGCGGGTAATCCACGTCAGCGAACTGCCCCACGGCTGGCTCGGCAAGAACCACGCCCTGTGGCTCGGCAGCCTGCGGGCAACCGGAGATCTGCTGCTGTTTAGCGATGCGGACATCATTATGGAGCCGTCCGTCCTGCGTCGTGCGGCAAACTATGTTCTCGCCAACCGGATCGACCACCTGGCTCTTACCCCCTCCATGCGCATGCCAAACCTTTTTCTGTCAATGTTCGGAGCTTCCTTCATCCTCTTTTTTTGTATTTTCACCCGGCCCTGGAAGGCCAAGGACCCCACAAGCCACTGTCACATCGGCATCGGCGCCTTCAATCTTGTCCGCATCGGTGCTTACAGGAGCGTTGGTAGACATGAGACTATCCGTTTGCGGCCGGACGACGATCTCAAGTTGGGCAAGATCATCAAGCAGGCCGGCTTCCGCCAGGACATTGCCTATGCCCCGGACCTTCTGGCCGTGGAGTGGTATGCTTCATTGCACGAGGTGATCAGGGGATTGGAGAAAAATGCCTTCTCCGGCGCGGACTACAGGGTGGGAACGGTATTGTTCGGGGTTGTTTTTCATCTGCTGGCCAGCGTCTGGCCTTATCTGGCGGTCTTCGTCACCCATGGCTCGACCCGCCTCGTCTATTGCGTGGTGGTTCTCCTGATTACCCTGCTTTACGTCGACAGCGCCGGTTATCATGGCGCACGGCGTTGGCACGCAGCCGGTTTTCCCTTCACTGCCGCACTGTTCGCCTTCATCCTGCTGCGAACCATGGTTCTCAACCTTGCCCAGGGCGGCATTTACTGGCGCGGGACATTCTATCCCTTAAAGGAGTTGAGGGAGAACAAGATATAAAATAACCCCCTCCGTTGTTGCCTCGCCTTCTATTCCTCAGCAAATGTAGTTGTCCACTTTCATTGCCTCCATCTTCATGGTCATCATTCCATCCAGTACCTGAAAATCGGGATAGGGTGTCGAGTTTGCGCGCCTTCAATTAGGGGATATACTGAAACAATCAGTCTGATAATTAAAAAAACAGGCATTCAAATCAATCTCCACGGTGGAGACGATGATATTTCCGAGTCCGGCAGGGCGCATGGAGGGATGGCAATGAATAGTGGAACAACACCGGGTCAGCTGTTTCGTCGTGCGTTGGCCGAGGAAAGACCACTTCAGGTGGTGGGGACGATCAACGCTTATTCCGCCATGATGGCCGAGCAGGCTGGCTTTCGGGTACTCTATCTCTCCGGGGCCGGCGTGGCCAACGCCTCCTTCGGGCTTCCCGATCTGGGACTGACCACCATGTCAGATGTTCTGGAGGAAGTGCGGCGGATCAGCGCTTGCACCAGGTTGCCGCTGCTGGTTGACGTGGATACCGGTTGGGGACACGCTTTCATGATCAGTCGGACCGTCAAGGAAATGATTCGAGCCGGCGCAGCGGGGATTCATATCGAGGACCAGGTGGCGGTCAAACGCTGTGGGCACCGGCCGGGCAAGAGACTGGTCAGTACTATTGAGATGCTGGATCGCATAAAGGCGGCCGTGGACGCTCGCAGTGATCCGTCTTTCGTAATCATGGCCCGCACCGATGCATTTGAAGTGGAGGGGTTCGATGCTGCCATTGAACGATCCTGCCGTTATCGTGAGGCCGGGGCTGACATGTTGTTTCCCGAGGCGCTGATGGAGCTGGACCAGTATCGGATCTTCGTGGAAGCAGTCGGGATCCCGGTTCTGGCCAATATGACTGAGTTCGGGGTTACCCCGCTTTTTTCTCTTGAGCAATTTGCCGATGCCGGGGTCAGCCTGGTGCTCTATCCACTCTCAGCCTTCCGTGCCATGAGCGCTGCGGCCCTACGGGTGTTTCGGGCCATTCGGGACCACGGCACTCAGTTGGGGGTGCTGGAAATCATGCAGAGCCGGGAAGAGTTGTACGCTTTTCTCGGATACCATGATTACGAACGCAAGCTGGATCAACTGTTCGGGAAGGAGAATAAAGAATGAGCAAACTCAGCTACAGTCCGGGCCTGGAAGGGGTTGTCGCCGGAAAGACCGCCATCAGCACGGTGGGTAAGCAGGGTCTGGGACTATCGTATCGTGGGTATTCAATTTACGACCTGGCGGAACAGGCCTGCTTCGAGGAAGTGGCTTATCTGTTGATTCATGGCAAGCTTCCAAATCTGGGGGAGCTTGCACGTTATCGAAAACGACTGGCAAAATTGCGGGATCTGCCGGAGAATTTAAAAAAGATTCTTGAGCAATTGCCGGTCAAGGCACATCCCATGGATGTGCTTCGGACAGGTTGTTCGGCTCTTGGCGCCATGGAGCCAGAGGCTGAAGAGCATGAATCGCACCATATTGCCGATCGGCTCTTGGCAGCATTCCCCTCAATGCTCCTTTACTGGCATCACTTTAGACAGACTGGTCAACGTGTTGCCACCGCAACGAACGAGGAAAGTCTGGCCGGCCATTTTCTGGGCCTTCTCCATGGCCATTCACCATCAGAGCTGCAACGGCGGGCGGTGGACGTGTCGCTGATTCTCTACGCGGAGCACGAGTTCAATGCCTCGGCATTTTCAGCCCGGGTCACATCTTCGACACTGTCCGATTTCTATTCGGCAGTTACTTCCGCAATTGGTACCCTGGCCGGTCCATTGCACGGCGGCGCCAACGAGGAGGCCATGAAACTGATCAGCCGCTTTGGTTCGCCGGATAAGGCGGAGCAGGAACTGCTGAAGATGCTGGTGGCCAGGGAAAAGATCATGGGCTTCGGCCACCGCGTCTACAAGCAGGCCGCCGACCCGCGCTCGGCAGTTATCAAGGATTGGTCGGCCAAGCTCTGCGAGTCAACCGGCGACATGCGGCTCTATCAGATTTCGGAGCGAATCGAGAATGTGATGCGCCGGGAGAAGAACCTTTACCCCAACCTGGATTTTTACAGCGCCTCAACGTATCACTTGTGCGGTATTCCGACCACGATGTTTACGCCTCTCTTCGTCTTTGCCCGAATCGCCGGATGGTCGGCTCACATTATCGAACAGCGCAGTGCCAACAAGCTGTTCCGTCCGGTTGCCGAATATACCGGGCCAAAACCGCAAGCCTATGTGCCGATCGAAAAACGGCCTTGATTACACGCGCAGATCTTAATATTCGGCCTGCCGCAGACCGGGAGATGCAGGACATTGCAGATTATGTGATGGATTGCATCATTGCCAGCGAAGAAGCCTATGACACCGCGCGCTACGTGCTGATGGATTCAATTGGCTGTGCGCTGCTGGCCCTGGGGTTTTCCGAATGTACCCGGTTGCTGGGTCCGGTAGTTGAAGGAACAATTGTTCCCTGCGGGGTGCGGGTTCCCGGTACCCGCTATCTCCTTGACCCGGTCAAAGCTGCTTTCGACATCGGCACCCTTATTCGGTGGCTCGATTATAATGATTCCTGGCTGGCTGCCGAATGGGGACATCCTTCCGACAATTTGGGCGGCATCCTGGCAATTGCCGATTTTGTTAGTCAACGCAATCTGGCAGCCGGGAAATCACCGCTCAGAATGCACGACGTTTTGACGGCCATGATCAAGGCGCATGAGATCCAAGGCATCATGGCTTTGGAAAACAGCTTCAACCGGGTCGGGATTGATCACGTGGTGTTGGTAAAGCTGGCCACTGCAGCCCTGGCAACGCAACTATTGGGAGGCGGCAAGGAACAGATCGTCAATGCCATCTCCCAGGTCTGGGTTGACGGCCAGAGCTTGCGCAGCTATCGGCACGCACCCAACACCGGTCCCCGCAAGTCCTGGGCTGCCGGTGATGCCACCAGCCGCGGTGTTGCCCTGGCGATGCTGGCCGTGGCCGGAGAGCCTGGTTATCCCAGCGCTTTGAGCGCCAAGGGTTGGGGGTTCTACGACGCCTCCTTCAGGGGCGCTCATTTTGCCCTGTCGCGTCCCTACGTTTCCTACGTTATGGAGAATGTTCTCTTCAAGGTTTCCTTCCCGGCTGAGTTCCATGCCCAGACAGCCGTGGAGTGTGTACTGCAACTCCATCCCTTGGTCAAGACGCGACTTGAAGAGATCAAGAGGATTGTCATCGATACCCAGGAATCAGCGGTCCGCATCATAAGCAAGAGCGGGCCACTCTATAATCCGTCCGACAGGGATCACTGCCTGCAGTACGCGACTGCCATTGGGCTGATCTTCGGTGAGCTGACAGCCAATCACTACAGTGATGCCGTGGCAGGCAATCCGATGATTGATGAACTGAGGGAGAAAATGGTGGTACGTGAGGAGCCGCGCTACTCGCGGGACTACCTTGATCCTGAGAAGCGCTCCATTGCAAACGCAGTGCAGGTATTCTTCAATGATGACACCAGCACTCCACGGGTCGAGGTGGAATACCCCCTCGGCCATCGTCGGCGACGTGCCGAGGCGTTGCTGTTGCTGGTGGAAAAGTGCCGGAATAACCTCGAAACCCGCCTGACATCCGAACAGGCACAGGTGTTCATTGAACTCTGCCTTGACCGGCAGCGGCTGGCTGCCATGCCAGTCAATACGTTTATGGAATTGCTGACTATAATCCCGACAAGTTGCTAAACTCTTTCCAGGTGAGGCAATGCATCGGCGTTAGCGAGAAATCGTAAAAGTTCTCAAGGATGTTGTAATGGTGTTTCTCTTCCTCAGCGATTCTCAGCAAAAGTTGCCGGGTTGAGTAGTTGCTTTCGTTATGAGCCGAATTTTCGTAAAACCTGACACTCTCAGCTTCGATTTTCCTGGCAAGCTCACATCTCTCCAATGATTTCCTTAGGCTGCAAGCGATCGCCTCATTACTTCTGATATTGCTAAACAGATGTTTTGCCGATTCTAAAACAACGCTATGCTTCATAAGCCAGGCAGTGCCTGACATTATTGCCTGAATTGTTTCATAATGTTTCTGCTCATCAGCCGCCAACGTGGTGAATATTGCTTTCACTCCCCTATCGACAGTCTCGTCCGCCAGCTTTTCATAATGTACCTTGCCGTCCATTTCCATTTTTATGGCAAATTCAAAGATAGACATACTTCCACCCCTTTTGGATCAAGTCTAACCCGATATAAATTATATCGCATAATTACATTAATTGTTAGGTACTTAACCCGAAGAAGAGTCTGGAAAAGCAAGGCGAAAAGAGGCCATGATGATCGCCTTGACTCATGTTATTTATGCCAATTTGTAGTATATTAAAACAAAGTATGAAATTGGATCTGACGGTTTTTAAAAGAGTAGTTTTTTGATAGTCGTTACATTCGTTTACGTGCTGTAATGCCGTCAATGGAGACGTCATGGCAACATATAAAAATATCAAGCCGATTGTTGTTCTGCCAGGACCGGGCGTATCGACACTTCATATCCGGGCGGTAATCAGTGGAATCGAAGAAATGCTTTCTTATGCTGACCTCGCAGAAATAGAATCAGTCATGCCTATCATTAATCTGGCAGATCAGACGGATATTGAAGCTTACAAAACAATCAATGATCATATCGACCATGCGCTACTTATGAGCCAGCGACCTCCGCAGCTCGTTGCGGAAGCGCTTATGACGGATCTTTACAACGATTCACTCAATATATCCCCATCCCATTATCTGGTTGCTATCATAAGTGAAGATATGTATTCGAACACGTTTGCGGATGAGTTCATTCTTGCTTTTAACAAATCCGATTTTGCTACCATTGTGTCTAGATATCGCTTTGCCGATCAGGATGAAATCATGATGTTTGAAATGCTTAAATTTACTGTAATGCATGATTTAGGGCACATTTTTGGTCTTCCCTCAAAAAGCGGTTATGAATATAACAACACTGAGGAGCATTGTCAGAACGAGTGGTGCCTCATGAGGCAGGGCATGAATCTGGATCAATGGCGGCAGCATGCGTTCGAGCGTATGGCAGCATTATCACTCTGTCCACAATGTAAAGAAGCTTTGAAACACTTTGTCCGGCAATAAAGTGAGATTATATGCTTGGCGCGCTCAAAAACCAAGTGCAACATTTTTGGAGGATAATGTTGCATGGGAAAAATTTATCGGCAGCTGAGTATTGAAGAGCGAACTATGATACAAACTCA
>WSSedB1CaDRAFT_10000575_pt1 | contig 15445 bp, 11 predicted proteins | sample WetSurSB1Cattail_FD_9460 | JGI IMG/M metagenome (IMG submission 9460)
GGGCTACTTATGGCCCCCTTGATTGTCGGCGCCCGCAGGAGATTTATCTTGCCGTCAGCCTCAATACGTCTGAGGTCGAAGTATATGTCCTGGGGCCTGATTAAGCCGTCGGCAGAGAGTAGAACCGCTCTCTTCAGAGTTGTCGCCAGTTCCCTGTCGTTACCCGGCCAGGGATAGCCCACTAAAGTCTTGATAGTTTCTTTGGGAAGCTTGTTAACTTCTTTGTGAAGCTCCTGAGAGTATTTGCCGACATAATGTTCGACTAACGCAGGAATTTCTTTTCTTCGTTTACGCAGGGGGGGAACGTGTATGGAGTGCTCGAGCATCCAATGCAAAAGTGGTTGTTTCTCTTCGGATATTTCCGACACATCCAGATTTGTGGTTCCGATAATTCGAGTGTCGAGGTTTTGGTACCCAAGCGCCCCGACTTTCTTGAATTTTGAATTCTTTAAGGAGAACAACAACCTGTTCTGCATTAACAGTGTCAGGCGTTCCATCCCGCGGACCAGAAGGGTTCCCTCTTCAGTAAGTTCCAGGTATCCAGGGGTTTCTACACGGGATTGTCCTGGCTCTCTGATATCTGAGCCAAAGAAAAGCTTCATTTGCTGTTCAGTCGGATCCAGGTTTTCTTCTGGCAATTCACAATAATTGAGATTACTTGTCGTTTCTGTTAACGGCCTGAGCAGATCCAGAAAAAGGAAAACTCGCTGATGACTGGACGACATTTTATAAATTGCATGGGCAAGGAATTCCTTTCCAACGCCGCTTTCTCCAGTAATAAGGACTGGTCTCTGAGAGCCCGCAAGTTCCTCAAGGCGTCGGCCTACACGCTTCCTGACCGTTTCGCCGACGAAATAATCCGGGAACAAGTGATCTTCCCGACTGATGATGTTCTGAAGAGCTCTTTTTTTTCGAGTGTTTTTATATACGTTTTGATCGAGTCTTATGACCTTGCGAGCAAGACGCTTCATCACGTTGATTGTAAATTCCGGATTTGACTTTAGGACATTCTCGAATTCGGTCGGAGGGATTTCCAGAACAGTTGAATCCTCATCGGCAATTACTTCAGAATTGTTCGGGGTGGGAAGTCCTGTCAGGAAACTTATTTCACCAATCAACTCTCCTGCCGAGAGTTCGTCCACCAAAATGTCTGGATTATTTGGTTCCCGTACCAGGACTTGAACTTTTCCTGAAACCAGAAAACGAATCTCATGGGGTGTCTCTCCAGGTCTCAGAATGCGGGCCCCTCGTTTGAAAGACTTAAGATTTCCCTTTCCCCACAAAGCTGAACGAATTGAATCAGGATATTCAGCGAATGGATCCTTGAAATCTGAATTTGCACGGTTATCGGCGGTTGGTTCAGACATTCCTAAAATTTCGATCAAAAGAAAATAACATGGCGCAAGCTTTCCAGGACCAGTTGTCTTATGGACCTTTCACAGAAGCTTCTATCCTGATACCGTATTTTTCAATCTTTGCGAGTAACGTGGGTCTCGAAAGACCGAGAAGCTTGGCTGCCTGAGACCTGTTGCCACCAGTCATGGAAAGGGCTTCGGTCATGACTATTCTTGAGAATTCGTCGATCATGTCAACAAAAACGTTTTCTCGTCCACTGTTTAGTGATCGTTTGATCCACGACTGCATGGAATCAAGATGGGACTGGTCCCAAGTCTCTCTCCCTTCAGTATCTATCCGTATGGCTTCTGATATTTCTTCGGAACTGATAGGCGCTCCCCGGCTAAATATCAGCGCCTTTTGAACAGTATTGGCCAATTCTCTGACATTTCCGGGCCATGAGTACGATTCCATGACCAGTCTAGCTTCCGGCGTCAGTCCCGGGCTATCAACGGCCATTTCTTTAGAATAGCGCTTGAGGAAATATTCGGCCAGGATAGAGATGTCACCATTTCTCTCCCGTAATGGAGGAAGACTCAAAGTTACCACCTTTAGGCGGTAGTAAAGATCTTCCCGGAAACGGCCGTCTGCTAAAGCTGCTTCAAGGTCGCGATTTGTAGCGGCTATGACGCGAACATCAACCGGTATTGGCGCTCGTCCACCCAGGCGCTCAATGCTTCTTTCCTGGAGGAGACGCAATATTTTGGCCTGTATCCCGAACGGCATGTCTCCAATTTCATCCAGAAAAACTGTTCCACCACTGGCTTGCTCAATTTTGCCTATGCGCCTGTTTACAGCGCCCGTAAAAGCCCCTCTTTCATAGCCGAACAGTTCGCTTTCCAGAAGAGTCTCCGGGATAGCGACACAATTAATAACAAGAAATGGCTTATTAGAACGTATACTGTGCTGATACACTGCCCGTGCTACAAGTTCCTTGCCGGTCCCTGATTCGCCGCGGATTAAAATGGTCGCCCCTGTTGAAGCCACACGACCTATCTGTTTATAAACCTCCTGCATAGCCTTACTGCGCCCGAAAATGACCTCTGAGGAATCACTCTCAGGGGCGGTATCAATTTCCACTCTCGAACGCATGAACCTTGACGCCTCAAGGCCTTTTTCAATATTTGACAACATTTCGGGAATGTCGAATGGCTTGAGAATATAATCAAAGGCTCCAAGTTTGGTAGCCTCGATGGCCGTGTCGGTAGTTCCGTAGGCGGTCATAATGATAACCGGCAGTTTGGAGTCAATGTTGTGAATAGCCTTAAATGTTGTTAAACCGTCCATACCCGGAAGTCTTACGTCCATGACTACTAAATCTGGAGGCTCTGTTTTTACGATCTCCAGCCCACCTTCTCCCGTAGCGGACATCCTGACTTTATGTCCCTCTGCTGTTAGAATCTTTTCAAAGCTGATACGCAACTGGGCGTCATCATCAACGATTAGTATTTTTCCCAAGACACCTCTCCAGACACAGGAAGCCTTATCCTGAAAGTTGCGCCTTTCCCTTCGATCGACTCCAAATCCAACGAACCCCCGTGCTCTTCGACCATCCTTTGCGCAATGCTCAATCCCAGGCCAGTTCCTTCCTCCTTTGTACTGAAAAACGGCTGAAACAGCTTTCCCTGAATTGATTCAGGAATGCCGGGACCGTCATCGCTCATTTCAATCATCAGAACCGGCCCCTCTTGTTCTAGAACTTGTCTGGTTTCACGAATTAAAATATGCCCCCCGTCAACCATGGCCTCGCAAGCGTTAACCAACAAATTTATGAACACCTCTTTTAACTGGTCCGGATCTGCCTGTATCTCTGGGAGACGCCTGTCCCTTATCAACTTGACTTTAACGTCGTAGGACTCCAGTCGATGTTTCAACAACTGCAGTGACATGTCTACGGAATCGGAAGGACTGATCCTCTGAGTTTTCAGTTTTGGCGGTCTGGAAAACTCCAGAAAATTTCCTACAATGATGTCAATATGCTTTATTTCCTCAGAAATTACTTCAAGGTCCTCTTTTTCACTGTCTGTTAGAGACAAGGTGCGTTCCATCGAAAAAAGACGCATCTTTACCGAGGTTAACGGGTTTCTGACGCTGTGAGCGACTCCCGCTGCCAATTTTCCCAACAGGGCCCATTTTTCAGCCTGCTGCAGATGCTCCTGACTCAACTCAAGTTTTGTCCTCGTTTGATCTACATCGTGAATAAGATTTTGAAATCGCCTGCTCAAGGCCTTGACTTCGTTACCTTCCATTCCGGGGAGTTTCCTTTCATCAGCGTCACTCGCCAAGCGCCTTATCGGGCCAAGAATCTGGTTGAGCAGGATATATGCCAGGAGAAAACCCAACAACATCACCATTATCAAACCGCCTATCGCCGCAGCGTTTAGAAGAGCAGCTCTTTCTTTTATAGCCTCCCGCGCCTCGCTGATCCGATCCACATAAGCGGTTTTAAATTTCCTGCAAAGATCTATTATTTCAAAAAACTGCCCCCTGATACTTTTGTGGAGATTATATCCCTGTTCGGCGTGGCCCTGTTTGTAGAAATTGACTACAGCGTCTCTAGCCAGACTGTAGCGAACATACTGGGAATCGATCTGATTGAGTATATTTCGTTCCTTTTCAGTCTCAGCGAGTTGTCTGGCTCTCTTTAGCCATGTTTCGAAAGATGCGTTGTGTTTTTCAAGTTCTTCGAGCCACACCGGATCTTTATCCTGAAAATAATAAGTCACATAGCCCTTTTGCATAACCAAGGCGTTTTCCAGTTCCTGAGAAGCGTGAATCGCCTGGATGTCTGTTTCCAGGAACTTGTTGATATACCTGTCCATTACGTATGTGTGGGAGATTGAAATGATAGCCCCAGTGGCCGTTATGAACATCAAGGCGCCCAGAATGAGCAATATGCGCGTTTGTAGACTTATGCGATGAAACATGTGAGTATCCAGCTCTGCCTAATCACTAAAAAATGTAGCAGTGGGGCTTATATTTATTCTGACCTCTTTTACATCCGGGATCCCTTGGGTCTGTGATTTCAACTCCTCAGCCAGCGGTTCCGCTACCGCTGGTCCTACTTGTGTATCCACATAAACTACGCCACTTTTGGCCGAAACTCTGACCGACGGACAAGTGTTAACCAACACGGACTTCACGCGGGCGGCTAAAACCAAGTCATCGAGATCTTTCTGTGACTCCGGGGTAGTCTTGAACTGATCTAGACCCGCTGTATAACAGATTATGTCTACGGCGTTTTCGACGGTTATCTTGTGGATGTGGACGACAAGATCATAAAGGCTCGGATCCCATGTATCCACCCCGAACAACCTTATGCCCCATTGCCTTCGTTCATGATCGTCTTTTTTCAATACATAAAGGGCTTCTTCAGCAGAAATATTTTCCCTCTCCATTTCCAGACGAACTCTGTCTTCAATGTCCGAGAGAATCCTAATCTTCATTACGTGCTTAATCCCCTTGAGAAAGTAATGACCTGCTAGTCCATGATAAACCACATCATCTTTTTGCACGTTCTCCAAAAAAGATGATTCCAGGAATGTCAGATATCTTTCTTTTCCGTAGGTGAATCTCTCAAGAACTGAAGGGGCGTCATGAAGCGCACGAACGAGCTTTATTTCAGGTATATTGAAATGCTCCGAAGCATCTAGGAGAACTTCTCTCGCCATGCATCGGTATCCCAATCTTTCAGCGACCTTTTCCGCAACTTCTTTTCCTTTGCTGTACGACCCTCTTGAGATGGTAATTATCGCCATTATCCGGTTCCTTTCCGTAAGGCCTAATTTTAGGTTGTAGAACAAAATCCTTCATAGACTTATACACTCTTTGAAATTTTCAGAGAAGCGCGATAATGTTGTGAGTCAGAAATCAAAGCTCTTGTAGTTAGTCGGATCGCGCTTCAAAATGACAAAGACAGCCAAATCATTGTCTGAAGTTTATCGCACAGTGAGTATCCCAAATCGGGCAACCCTGATGAAGAGGATGTTCGCCTTCTTTGGCCCGGCCTACCTGATTAGCGTCGGGTACATGGATCCGGGCAACTGGGCTACTGACCTGGAAGGGGGGTCCAGATTCGGCTACAAGCTCATCTGGGTATTACTGATGTCGAATGTGATGGCGGTAGTTCTGCAAACGCTGTCGGCCAGACTTGGGATAGCGACGGGTCGTGATCTGGCTCAGGCGTGCAGAGACAATTATCCGCGATTTGTGACCTATATGCTCTGGGTCCTTGCCGAAATTGCAATCGTCGCCTGTGATCTGGCCGAAGTTTTGGGTACCGTGATAGGGCTTAATCTGCTTTTCAGGATACCATTGATGTGGGGGGTGGTGATCGCTGCCCTGGATACTCTGGTGTTTCTGGCCATCCAAAACCTGGGTGTCCGAAAATTCGAAGCTGTAATCATGGTCTTGATAACAACCATAGGAGCCTGTTTCCTTTTTGAGGTCGTGAAATCGGCGCCTGATTGGTCAGATGTGGCAAGAGGATTTGCTCCCAGCCTGCCCGATGGAGCGCTCTACGTGGCTATTGGTATCATAGGCGCAACAGTGATGCCGCATAATCTCTACCTTCACTCGGCGCTTGTTCAGAGCAGAGCGTATGATTCGTCGGTTGAAGGCAAGCGCCAAGCCTGCAAATTCAACTTTTTTGATTCGGTGCTGGCTCTTAATTGCGCTTTCTTGGTCAACGCAGCGATTCTGATCGTCTCAGCGGCCACTTTTTTCAATAACGGAATAGTGGTGACCGAGTTACAGCAAGCTCACAGCATGTTAACGCCTATTCTGGGCACAACGCTGGCGGGCACGGCTTTTGCCGTTGCGCTTGTCTGTTCGGGACAGGCCTCTACTCTGACGGGAACTCTGGCTGGACAAATCGTGATGGAAGGTTTCTTACGCTTCAAGATCCGACCAGTTCTACGCAGGTTCCTGACGAGAATGCTGGCGATCGGCCCAGCGGCTATCGCCATTTCAATGGTTGGAGAACAGTCTACATACAGTCTTTTGATTCTAAGCCAGGTAGTGTTGAGCCTGCAGCTTCCGTTTGCAGTTATCCCCCTGATTCATTTCACTAGTGATCGGGCTACCATGGGTGAGTTCGCCAACGGCAGAGCCGTCAAAACTGTGGCGTGGGTCGTAGCCTCAATAGTTGTCGTGTTCAACGTAAAGCTGATCACCGATCAAATCAACGAATGGGTCTCCTCCATTAGCGAGCCTATATTCATTTACATCATTGTGTTTCCGCTGTGCGCATCCCTGTTAATATTGCTTCTGTATATAACGCTTAAGCCGTTCATCCATTTGCCTCCGAAAGAGACTATTCCGGCCTGGAGAAAACTCAGCCATTTTGTTCGGGCGGATGAGGACAAGCTCGATCTCGACGCTCCACACTATGGAAAAATAGGGGTGGCGCTGGCCTTTTCCGACGCAGACAGAAAAGTATTGAGCCATGCTCTGCCCCTGGCCAGACAACATCAATCCACGTTGTGCCTGTTTCACATTGTTGAAGGGGCGGGCGGAGTGCTGTATGGACCCGACACGTATGACACTGAAGCTCGTGAAGATGAAGCTTATTTGAACCAATTAGCTGTAGCGCTTGGACATAGGGGTTTAGATGTGGAGACTTTTCTCGGATACGGCGACGTGCCATCCGAGTTGATACGATTGTGTCTAGATGAGAAAGTTGACGCCCTGGTAATGGGAGGTCACGGTCACAGGGGGATCAGCGATCTGGTTTTTGGCAGCACAGTTTCACCAGTTAGACATACTCTGAACATTCCGATAATAATTATTCGATAAAAGTTTAATGTATAATACAGGCGTAAAGCGCCTGATCTTTGGGTAGGGAAACACACTTCCCGAGATTGATCTTGACAAGTCCCCCGGTAGTTGAAAATGATCCAATCGGTTAATATTTAACGGTATGCTCTGGCAGAGGAAATTTCTCACGGAGAATAATAATGAGTGACTACTATGATTCCTCGGATCTTCCAAAATTTTCGGAAATAGGGGAAGAGGCGCCTGAACTCGCAAAGAAGTTTTTTGATTACTACAACGCAGTCTTTAGTGAAGGTGAGCTTACCGAAAGAGAGAAAGCCCTGATCGCTCTTGCGGTTGCTCACACTGTCCAGTGTCCTTACTGCATAGACGCTTATACGCAAGGATGCCTGGAAAAGGGGGCAAGTCTGGGTGAAATGACTGAAGCGATTCACGTCGCGACAGCGATCAGGGGAGGGGCGTCATTGGTCCATGGAACTCAAATGAGAAAACTGGCTAAGAAACTTTCTATGTAAGCACGGACTGTTTTCATGGATGACGACACCATCTCCAAACGTTTTCCGGGCGCGACTGAACAGCCTACGCGGGCCATGATAAGACCTTTTTCCAAGACTCTTAACGCTAATGGACTGGAACTCCGAAAACGCCGGGCGGATATCCTGCAAATAAACACCGGACTGATATGTAATCAGACTTGTCTACATTGTCACCTGGAGGCCGGGCCCCATCGAATAGAAATGATGTCGAAGAAGACCATGATTGACATTGAGCAGTTCGCCGGTAGGTCTCAACTTCAGGTGGCTGACATAACAGGTGGATCTCCGGACATGAACCCTCACCTGGAATACTTGATAGAGGCATTTTCCAGGTTGGTTCCCAAAATCATTCTCAGATCAAATCTAACTTCACTAGCTAAAAGAGACTACTACGACCTGTTAACATTGTGCAAAACCCATAAGGTAGTCATTGTGGCCTCGCTTCCGTCAGTTTCCGAATCTCGGACCAATGCACAGCGAGGGCATGGAACTTTTCGGACCTGTGTCAGCATGCTGAGAAAACTCAATGAATATGGCTACGGCCTTCCTGGGACCGGGTTGGAACTCAACCTCGTTTCAAATCCAACGGGAGCGTTTCTTCCTGCTCCCCAGGGGCAGGCCGAAGAAAAATTCAGAAAAGATCTAAAGCGAAAATGGGGAGTAGAATTTAACAACCTCTACACCTTTGCCAACGTGCCGCTTGGTCGTTTCCAGGAATGGCTGATACAATCAGGAAATTTCGAAGGATATATGAAGAAACTGGAGTCAAGTTTCAATCCATGCGCTATAGATGGCCTGATGTGTCGGAACTTGGTCTCTGTATCCTGGGATGGCTACCTTTTTGATTGTGATTTTAACCTGGCAAAGGAGATGTATTTTTCAGGAAAAAAGAGGCACATTTCCGAAATGATTTCAGGAGAGGAGATTGGGATTTCCATACCAACCGGTGATCACTGTTACGCATGCGCGGCCGGGGCCGGTTTTACCTGAGGAGGATCAATAGCGACCTAGGTTTGGTCGTGTGAGTTCAACCCCACGCAGTAGAGATCTCCCCAATCTCATCCAAAGCACATTGAGTCAATTTCCTTTGACGACCACCAGCAACATTTTGAAACGCTTTGCCGCATGGAGAGCATGAGGTGTATTGGCAGGCATTACAACAATTTGCCCGGCTATCACCTTTAACTCCTCAGAACCTATGGTAACTTGGGCTTCTCCATCGAGAATCTGCACAAAAGCGTCACCAGCCGCCGTGTGGGAGCTTAAGCCTTCACCTTTGTCAAAAGCAAATAGCGTTAAACTCATTACGGAATTTTGAGCGAAAGTTCGGCTAACCACTCGACCTTCCTGATAATCCACCAGGTCCACGAGAATCTGCGGCTCAGAGAAAGTTACATTTTTAATAAAAGATCCGTCAGTCATTATTGCGCCTCCCAAGTCATCCATAAAACAGATGGTGTTACTCGTTTACCAATTTTGAGCATAGGTAGCACCTTAGAATCAAGCATTAATCTCACATTCAGTCGGCCGGCAGGTTTTTTTTGCCTCAGACAGCATCCGAACATGGTCCATTTCTTGACATATAAGTTTGTCAAGTTCGCTTGTGTAGCCTGGATCGGCATTCATGTCCTTCATGCCGAGAAGGAAGTGTACCGAGTCTTTTTCAAATTCAATCGCAATTTCAAGTGCTTCCACCGGAGTTTTTACATTCTTGAGCCGATCCGCAGCAACGTCCGGGGTAAAAACTTCGGTATCAGCCGCAGCCTCCAGGTAACTCTTTGCCAGACCCTCAGGGTCCCAGACTGCTTCTTCCGGAAAGTAACTGGGAATCTCGCTTCTTAGGGACTTAAAGCACTCGGCCTGAGACTCCTCAAGATTGGCCAGATCCTCGAACAGTTTCTTCAGGACGGGATCTTCGCTAATCTTTGTGGTGGCGCTCTGGTAAAAGGCTCTGCCGTTCTCTTTTATACGAATCGCCATAGCGAAGACATCATCCGGGGTTCCAAAAACCAACATCACTATTCTCCTTATTATAATTTCCTAAAATGTTCTGGAAGTATATGCTCTTAATTCCAAACAAGGATTTTGAGCCTAATGGCACATATTACACGAATAATTTTGAAAGAATGTCTCCCGTCTTAAGATTGTGCGGAAACATTTTAACCTGAAAGATAGACACTTATTATAATTGTGTCGAGAAAAAATGAAAGCAATTTAAGCGCATGAGGAAGGAGATGGATATGGTAAAAGTCCTGATAGTTTACGCTTCCGATCACGGAAGCGTTGAAAAGATGGCCAACGCCGTAGCTGAGGGTGTAAAAACCGTACCTGACTGTGAGGCCGTAATAAAAAAGGCCGAAGAAGCCAAAATGGAAGATCTCTTGTCATGCGACGCCCTTGTACTTGGCAGTCCGGTTCACATGGGTAGTATCGACTGGCGGGTGAAGAAATTTATTGACTCCGTATGTAGCGGCGCATGGATGAAGGACAAGACGTTGGGGAAGGTGGGCGCCGTATTCGCGTCCGGAGCTGGTTATGGGGGTGGCGGCGGTGGGTGTGAATTAACGATGCTAGCGCTCCTGAACAACATTGCCGAACTTGGGTTGATAATGGTTCCGCTACCCAAGAGCACACCTGGTTATCACTCGGCAGGATTGCAGTGGGGGCCTTACGGCAGAGCGCATGCGGAAGATTTAAGCCCTAAGGGTCTCTCCGATGATCAAGTCATCTCGTCCCATCATCATGGGAAACATATTGCCCGAACCGCCAAGGCGGTAAAAGGGGCTGGAATCTTCGGATAAAATACTAGACTCTGTCGGAGGAGGCAATTCAGATCGGACGTGAGATCGATCTGAATTGCCCTATCAAAAATTTTACCTTGCAAAAGGTTTCGAGGAATACTAGCCTCGGGGGCTTACACCACAGTCTCCGACGCCGACGGCAGGCGTTGGACAAATGAGGGAGTTCTGCTTCGTTATGACATTTGAAACCAAGGCAGAAGATCGCTATTTTGAGGATTATAGGCCGGGAACCGTTCACGAGTTCGGTTCTATCACCATTACGGAGCTTGAGATTATCGACTTCGCGCGGCGTTTCGATCCACAGCCATTTCACACGGACCCGGAAGCGGCGAAGCAGTCCTCCTTCGGCGGCCTGATCGCCAGCGGTTGGCACACTGCAAGCGTGTCGATGCGGATTCTGGTTGACAATTATATCTCGAGGGTAGCCAGTTTGGGCTCTCCCGGAGCAGACGAACTGCGTTGGCGCATGCCTGTTCGTCCCGGTGACACTCTTTCGGTCCGAGCTACTGTTATAGAGGCTAAGCTCTCTCATTCGAAACCGGATCAAGGGACAATTCGCTCGTACTTGGAAGTAATGAACCAGCATCGGCAAGTCGTGATGACCTGGAAAGGAATGGGCATCATAAAGTGTCGGGCCGGTGTTGTGGGGGCGAAGGCTAGCGATCAATAAAATGTAGCCCGGCGCGGCAGTCACCATCTTTTGGGTAATTATGTAGGCCGTTGCTCCAGGATTTTCAGATTAAATTTTGGAGCGCTATGTCATCAAGGAGTGTAAAATTTCGATATTTCCATCAAAACAATGTCTTGAGATCCAGCCCCATTTCTTTGAGCATACGATTCCCAGCGTCTGACATGTTTTCGGGAATATCCTCTTCGTGTTCTTTTCGGATCAGATTCAAACTCTGGGTTGGACACTTGTAAGCGCACACTCCGCAACCTATACATTTCTTCTGATCGTAAACAATGATCAAGTTTTCGTTTGTTTTCAGGGCTTTTGTATTGTCTTCCTCTTCCACCATTCCTTTCGAAGGAACAAGTTCCAAGGCATTCATAGGGCACCGTTGAACGCACAGACCACATTTTTTGCACGTTGCGTTATTCATGCTCAAGATGTAATTCGAACGTTGGTGGCCTACTGATATTGGCTGGAGCGATTTGACTGATTCTAGAAAAAGGCAACAGCAGGAACAGCAATTACAGATGGTATCCATACCTCGTTTGGAATTGGTGATCCCGTGAACAAGCCCGGCGTCCGCGGAGGAATTTAGGATCTCAAAAGTTTCCTCACGGGTGATCTGACGGCCCATGTTGTGTTTGACTATGTAGCGGCCAAGTTTACCAAAGTGAAGGCAGTTTTCAGTCTCATGCTTGCAATTAGGCCGATTCGGGTCGAGGTTGTGGCGATGTTTGCAGGCGCACGTGGTTACGCAATGGTAATCTTCTTGATCTACAAACGAGAGGATATCTTCATAAGGCAAAATTTGTCGGGGATCCTTAATGGTTTGAGCTATTGGGATCGCTCGGAGTCCTTTGGTTGGCGCACCCAGGAAATTGGCTCCGAGATGATTTGTGTAGTACTGGTTCAGGAGTGGTGAGATTTCTCGATTCCATTCGTCCGATTCACCCTTCCACCCTGGCATCCTGTAATAGAAAAATATTGGATCTGTGAAGGCGTACTTTACTGATTTTGAGTTTTCAAACTCGCAAATAAACCCCTTCTTGATCACTGGAGCCATCGTTATTAACAGTTCATCCGTGGTCATCTGAAGATGCTCACAAAGCTGATCCAAAGTGGCCGGTCTGTGAGGAAACCTTGAAAGAAACTCCGCTTCTTCAGGGGTGAACCTGGTTTTCAGTAACTTACGGAGAATTCCGGAGTCCGGAAGACCAAACAGCCAATTTCGAATATGTCTGACAAGTCTTTCATAAGGATCGGTAACCTGGATTTCAGTCTCGCGATGATTCATCTTTGTAACCTTGGTTCCAAATGTCTCTGGATTTCTTCTACATCACCCATCCAACTGACATGATCCTATGTATTGGAAGAAAAGAATGAACTGTATATGGCTCTTATTTTGTTTCGAATTCGAAGATAATCGTTAATTAAGGCTTCCCCATCAGTTCCGTATCCAAGGCGTTTAGCCAAGCCTTCCAATTTGTAACCTGAGAGAGGCATTCTGTCTATACTTCGGTTTTCCATTATTCTTAGTCTGTCTTCGAGATTGGTCAGGAACCGGTAGCCCGAATCCAACGACAAATAGGTATCCTGGTCAATCAGTCCGTATTCCCTCAAACCGGATAGCGCCTCCAAAGTGTTGGATCGTATGAGTTCAGGATATTGCGCCGCATTCGATAGGATTTTGGCCTGAGTATAAAACTCGACGTCTACCAGCCCTCCTTGACCTGTTTTCAAATCTACATTCGCAGAATCTTCAAGAGCGATCTCTCTTTCCATTCTTTGACGAATTCTTGAGATCTCTGCAATGTCCGCTTCGTTAAGTTTGGTTCTGATGATACAATCCCGGGCAATTGACTGAACTCTTTCGGCCAATTTCGAAGGACCGGTAACCACTTTGGATCGAATCAAAGCTTGCTTCTCCCAGAGAGCCGATGTCTCGCTGTGATATTCTTCAAAGGATTCTAGGGTAGAGACTAAGGCTCCTTTATTCCCTGAAGGGCGTAGGCGCGTGTCGATGGCGTAAACGGATCCTTCGGAAGTAGGAACGCTCAGTATTGAAATTATCCGGTTCGCCAGACGAGAAAACCACTCTCTCGAAGACAGCCTTCCGATCTTTTCACTAGGAGAATCGTAGATGAAAATGACATCAAGATCCGACATGTATGTCATTTCCATTCCTCCGAGTTTTCCCATCCCCAAGATCACGAAAGGTAATGGATCGCACAAGCCCTCCGATCCAAATTTGCGTTCCATCTCATGCCTGGCGATCTCCACAGACGCAGCCAGACAGACATCGGCAAGGTCTGTGATTAGTCTGCGGGCAAGCGATGATTCGATCTCGGCATTGAGTTGACGGACGCCTATCAGCAGGGTTTCTTCATTCTTGAATCGTCGAAGGACATTTAGCTTATCTTCGAGACTTTCCGTGTAATCCAGCCTTTCCAGAATCTCCTTTCTAAGAATCTCAGGAGTTTTGACGGACAGTTCAGATCCACGACCAATTAAGGAGTCGATTGATTCCGGATGCCTGATCAAGAGTTCTGTGAAAAAACGACTTTCCCCAAGAATCCTTACAAGGAAGCGGATCGTCGCTGGATTTTCCAGGAATGTCGAGTAATAGTTGGGAGCGCCCATGAGACAGGCTATGTATGAATCTAGAGCCATTATCGTCTTTTCTGGTTCTGGAGCGATCAGTGCGGAGTCGAGGAGCAGAGGCGCCAGGCGTTCCAGCAAATTCAAAGTTTTTTCCGAGACCACACCTCTTGAAGAAGGATTTATCATGTGTTTCAAGACAGGGTAGGTCGAAGAAGGGTTACGAAATCCCAAGTCTGTCAGAGTCGAGATGATTTCATCGTGATTGTCGATCGATTCGATAATATGACTGGTTGTTGACGATACTCGCTCGAAATTATCTTCAGAAGAATGATGCAAAAGAGAAGAAAATAATTCCTCAACCAGTTTCCTTCGTTTCTCCAGGTCGTCCAGGAAGTGATCTAGCGCTTCAGGCCCATCATAGCCCATACGATAGGCAAGTTCTTCCTGTTCTTGAGGTGTATTTGGAATATTATGTTTTTGCAGTTGATGATCAATTTGAATTCGATGCTCAACCCTTCTAAAATAAAGGTAGGCGTCTCTCAAATCATTAGCCGTTGAGGCAGGTAACAGGCCCCCTTTACTCAGTAGTTTCAGAGCCTTGAGAGTGGAAGGAGTTCTAAGCTTGGGATTTTTCCCGGCATTGATCAATTGCAGAGTCTGTACGAAAAATTCTATTTCTCGGATTCCCCCATGGCCCAGTTTAATGTTCAAACCCTGTTTTTTCTTCAGATGAATCTCAATTTGTCTTTTCATGAGACGCATGTCGTCCAGGGTGGAGTAATCAAGATTTTTGCGATATATGAACGGATCGATTTCTCGTAGAAATTCCTCTCCCAGATCGTCATCCCCAGCAATTGGCACAGCCTTCATGAGAGCCGCTCGTTCCCAGGTCCTTCCCCAGCAAAGATAATATTCTTTGGCGTTATTGAGTGATGGGACAAGTTCGCCTTGGTCTCCTTCCGGCCTCAATCTAAGATCTACCCGAAACACGAAACCGTCTTCGGTGATGTCTGACATCGAACGACCGACAGAGCGGGCTAGTTTTTCGTAGAATCTGGATGCTGAAATCTTTTCAGGGCCCAAAGTCCAGCCCTCTTCAGGGTCTCTTAGATAAATTAGATCGATGTCGGACGAAAAATTGAGTTCTCTACCAGAAAGTTTGCCCATGCTAAAAATGACGAATCCCGTTGAATTTGGGCTTAATCCGGGAATCTTCCCATGTTTCAGGGCCAAACGGCCGAAGTGGTAATCGAGAGTGACTCTCAGCGCTGTCGAGGCAAGGTCCGAAAGTTCGGCCATGACTTCGACGACATCCGCCATCCCTGAAAGGTCTCTACACCCGATTCTAAGAAAATCCTCTTCCTTGTATCGTCTTACCTCACGATTCATGTCTTCGGGAGTTGGATTGTCAAATCGACCAAGGCGATCCATCAACTCGATCTGTTTGTGAGTTGCTGTTTTGCGCTCACGGAAACCTTTTTTGAGGAATACGGATGAAATCAGATCTGCGCTTCGTCTTAAAGTAGAAAACAGGTGGCCTGAACAACCAATGGTGGTGACAAAACATTTCCATGCTTCTGGTTCGTCTAATAGCATGGGGATCTGGTTTTCAGAATCCAGCCGTAGCAAATCCTCAAGACGAATAATCGTCAGCCGGGGATTGG
>WSSedB1CaDRAFT_10000576_pt1 | contig 15422 bp, 14 predicted proteins | sample WetSurSB1Cattail_FD_9460 | JGI IMG/M metagenome (IMG submission 9460)
CGCTTGTCTGTAAATAATCGAGATCGACATTCACGGCTTCAAAACTTGCAACGCTTTCTGATTCTCTGATTACCCTGACACCCATGCAGCTGATGAGTTCAATCAGCATGTTTACATCACTTATGTCTGGAATATTTCTTATGATAACCTTTTCGGAAGTGAGGAGAATGGCACAAATAACCTGGAGAGCTTCATTTTTAGCTCCCTGAGGTGTTATTTCTCCCTTGAGCGGCTTACCTCCATGTACAATAAAAGTACCCATTAATGCCGGCTATGTCCTTTTTTCTTAACAAACTGCTTATTTTGCTGTTTACCATGAGGTTTTCCAACAGGTTTTCTTTTCACTGGCGGAATAAGTTCTCTGACTTCCAGAATTCTTACTCCTTCAGTCATCAACAATTTTCCTTTAGATAATAATTTCATGTCTTTAATTATCACCTCATCGGCCACCTGACCCCTGTTCCATGTGATATATGATTTCTTCATCTGATTGACGATAAGAGTAGTAAGATACTCTTTTTCAGGTCCCTCTTCCAGCTCACAGGCAGCATCAATCATGAGTTCAATAATCCGTCCATAATGAAGAAACCTTATATCGCCTTGCTTATATGGTACCTGCTTTGGTTTTTCTACAAACTTTGATGGTTCAGGAATAGGATATGGTGAATCAATGTCGAGTTCAAAACTTGCAATAAGGGCCAGATGATCCCATAATTTATGTTTAAAGTCGCCGACATCACGAAGATGAGGATTAAGGTTACCCATGATCGATATGATTGTTTTGGCCGCCCGGTTTCTCTCGGCTCTGTCCTCAATAGTCTTTATATGATCGACCATCTTCTGAACATTTCTTCCATATTCAGGCAAAGCCATTCTTTTCCTCTGGGTATTATAATCGTAATTCAACATGTGCATTTAATTTTATGCAAAGCTAGTAATTTATAGCAAATTCACGATAGTATGCTGACTGGTAAAATAATAAAGCAATATTTATACAAAATTATGAAGCATATTTGACTTTTTGTTTACCCCGGGTCATTACCTTTGATTACTAATGAACCATTATAACCAGATTATGAAGAACATATTATCCATCTCTCTGTTGTTGATGTCCTGTTTTATAGTCAGGGGCAGAGACAACTATAAACGAAATCCGAATGCCGATATTATTCATTACGATTTCTCAATTTCAATAAGTGATACAAATAATATTATTTACGGACATGCAGTAATTGCAGTGAATTTTACGGGGCCTCTTGACACTATAGAATTTGACCTGAGAAATAAAGGAACTGATGCGAAAGGGATGATAGTGGGAAATGTAATTTTTGACAAGGGAACAATTAAATGGATCCATAAAGACAACAGAATTATTATCACAATGGGTGAGGCGGTAAAAAAAGGATCTCAGGGGAATTTCAGCATTGATTACTCAGGAATACCTGCTGATGGTTTGATAATATCGGATAACAAATACGGGAGCCGTACTTTTTTTGCTGATAACTGGCCTGACAGGGCAAGTAACTGGATTCCTTGTGTTGATCATCCTTATGACAAAGCTACGGTCGATTTCATTGTTACTTCCCCCGATCGTTATAAAGTTGTAGGAAGTGGATATTTGTTGGAAGAGAGCTATATGCCGAATCACACAAAACTTACTCACTGGAAAGAAGAAGTACCTCTTGCAACCAAAGTCATGGCAATCGGCGGTGCATCATTTGCAACACGGTTTGAAGGCAACGTTGATAACATACCAGTATGGACCTGGGTCTTCTCTGAAAACAGGAAAGAGGGATTTTATGACTACGCCGTTGCAGTGAAACCGCTTGCCTTTTTTAGCAGGCTTATAGGACCTTATTCCTATGAGAAGCTGGCAAATGTACAATCCAAAACAATCTTCGGAGGACTTGAGAATGCGGGGTGCATATTTTATTCTGAGAATTCGGTAACCGGACTGGGTAAAGCTGAAGATCTTATGGCCCATGAAATTGCTCATCAGTGGTTTGGGAACTCTGTCACGGAAGATGACTGGCATCATATCTGGCTGAGTGAGGGATTTGCAACCTATCTGGCTGCGGTATACCAGGAAAATACCTATGGAAAAGAAAAGTTTGATGCGACAATGAAATCAGCCAGGAAAAGAGTTCTGGATTATTATAAGAGATCTCCTCAGCCGGTTGTTGATACGACGGTAACAGATCTGATGAAACTATTGAATGCCAACAGTTATCAGAAAGGTGCCTGGGTCCTTCATATGCTGAGATATGAACTGGGCGATGATGTATTCTGGAAAGGGATGAGACTATATTATTCAGAGTACAGGAACAGAAATGCTCTCACAATCGATTTTCAGAGAGCTATGGAGAAGGTGAGTAACAAAAATCTTGACGGGTTTTTTAAACAATGGCTTTTTACGGCGGGTCAGCCCGATTTAAAGATTACCTCCTGCCCGGGGGAGAGTAAGGGATCATCCGATCTGGTAATTGAACAGACTCAGGATCATCTTTTCAGTTTTAATATTGACTTAAAGGTAGATGAGGTAAACGGGTCACACATTTATAAAATTCAGGTGTCAGACAGAATTACCAGAAAAAGCATAGGCATGGGAAAGATTATTGATATTATACCTGATCCGGATACTGAACTGCTGTTCAAAACTGAAGTTGATAAAGGCAAAAATCATTGATGACCATAAGGCTCTAAATATTAAGATAATGAGTCAATGTTTGTGAAACACATAGTGTGAGTGAAAATGTTTGTGTTCCCCGTTTTCATGCTTATGAACATGTTCATGGATGAGGTTTACGCTGATCAGGAATTCTTCATCATTTAGTATTTCAGATGCAGTTCCTGTTTTTTGTATTGTATGTTCATCAGACAGTACAGCAACCCTGGGTTGAAGATGGTCTACCAGGTCGAGATGATGTGTCGTAAAGATAAGCGTCTTGCCGGCATGGTTAAGCTCAAGAAGAAGGTCGATGAAAAATGTCTGGGTCTTTGGATCAAGACTGGAGAGTGGTTCATCAATAAGCAGTATCTCAGGGTTCATAGTAAGAACAGATGCAATAGCTACCTTCTTTTTTTCTCCTCCCGATAGCATATAAACCGGGCGGTCTTTAAGATATTCTATGTCAAGAAATGATAACGTCTTTTCAGCTCTGTCAACAGCTGTTTCAACCGGAAGACTGAGCTGCAAAGGAGCGAAGAGCAGCTCATCGAATACTGTCGGGCAAAATAATTGTATTTCGGGATTCTGGAAAATAAAACCCATTGTTTGTCGCAGTTGTAATCCGTAGGTTTTATTATTCACAGATTTTTCTGTTACAGGATTTCCGCTGAAAAGAAACTCACCCGAATCAGGCAGTATAAGCGCGTTGATAATATGCAGCAAGGTCGATTTACCACTGCCATTGAGCCCGATTATTGCAACCATTTCACCTTTTTTTACTGAAAGGTTAATGTTTTTGAGCGCCGGAATTTTGCCGTAATATGAATAATTAATATTCTTAAGTGAAATGATCTCTTCCATTATTTTCTATAAAAAATAAATGATACAGATACCTGAAACAACAATAATAAACAAAGCTACAAAGTCGTGGTATGAAAGTTTTTTTTGTGAGTGGAGTATTATTTTGCCCTGGTAAGCTCTTGAAACCATAGCATTGTAAGTATTCTCATAAAATCTCATAGATTTCTTAAAAATAAAGAAGATCCTGCCACTTATGACTTCCCTGATTTTTTCGTTCTTAATGTTCCCCAGCAGCCTCGATTTGAAAGCAAAATAGGTTTCTTCAATAGTCCTTGAAAGAATGAAAATATATTTGTAGGCAAGCGTAATGATCATAAGGAAGGTATCTGGTACTCCAAGGATTTTGAAAGATTTAACAAATAAAGGGAAAGAAGTGGTAAAGACTATCAGCATACCGAATGAAACAGAATTAAGTATTCTGAGAAAAATCAATAATACTACCTTAAATCCATCATCAGTAAAACCAATATTTTGCGGAATTGTATAAATTAAGAAATGCGATGGTTTGTTAAAAGTCATAATGTTTAAGATAATTCTTCCGGGGGTAACAAGGTTGAGAGAGGCAGGTAGGACTATAACGAAACCGAATATAAAAGCCAGCAAAAAGGTTCTTTTATATACTTCGAAGACCTTTAACTTTGCAAGAACATACAATGAAAAAATAAATGCAGTAATAACTGCCTGAGCCTCAATTCGATTGGCAATACTAATAATAAACAGGAAATATATAAGTGAAATAAGCTTTATATGTGGATTGATTTTCTGGATCACGCTTTGAACTGTTGAATTTTCAGCCTGGACATAAATGGCTTTAGCTGCTCTGGCAGAATTTAGTATTGTCTTATCAAGAAATGCCAGCCGTGGTCCTTTAGTTTCTGACAGGTCTTTTTGATCCGCAACGGGCTTGACGAGATATGCCGGGATCTTATTTTCCATTTTTTATAATTATTTTGGATATTGCCAACATAACTAAAAATGTGACGGTCGCACCAATTATTCCTGAAACTAAATAGTAGCCGGATTTGTGAACCATTGATTTATCTTTTTTGTCTAGAGTATAATCTGAAAGCGGAGCCTTCCAAACATCAGAATATTTTGCTAATCCGCTTGGGACATATCCCACAAGTTCCCTGACGGTTTGAGCTGACCATTCACCCCATGCGTCGCCGGTATTAAAGAAGGCCGGAACCAGTATCCCAATTGGAGTGATCAGGCATAAAGAGAGCATGATAATGAGAATCTTTTTTTGAAGTTTATTCATTTTTACTCCTTTCTCTCAAAGCATATATTGAGGAAGGTTCAGTTTTCAAAAAGTAGTTTACAATTATTGCAGTAATGATACCTTCAACAATTCCAAAAAGCAACATATGTTCAACTGCCATTGCCGGAACTGCTATTTTAAGATCGTATGGACAGTATAAAGCTTTTCCATCTGCGCTTGATGCTATCAGGGGTTGTATGCCAAATTCGGTTGCTGTTAGAATTGCAGCTAAAACAAGACTAAGATATCCCGATATAAATGAAGAAAAAGATATTCTGGATTTTTTTGAAGTTTTATTATTGAATAATCTGAAAATATAATAGGCTGTAAATGGCATGAAAACAGCCATATTAAAACAGTTTGCTCCAATTGCTGTTATTCCTCCGTCGCCGAAAATTAATGCCTGTATGATTATTGCCACAGAGACGGCTAACATAGCTGCCCATGGTCCAAATATGATTGCAATAACCGCTGAACCCACTGCATGCCCGCTCGTTCCTCCGGGGATTGGCAGATTAAACATCATTATAATAAATGAGAAAGCTGCTGCCATTCCCAGATATGGAATATTGCGGGCAGAAACTTCATTTTTGACTTTTTTTACAGCGACAGTTGCCGCCGCAACAAATACTCCGAATAACGGAATATATGTCTGCGGGCTTAAATAACCATCGGGTATATGCATGATTTTATCCTCTAAAAAATTTCAAATTCCGGCATCAAATTACAAACATTATCTTAATTATTTAGCACCCAGGAACTCCCGTTAAAAATATACTCCTTCAGATTGATGTTTTGACTATTTAGAAGTTTTCTGGAGTCGCCAATGAATTTTTTCATCTGGTAGTAAGCCTCCGGTCTGTCAAAAAAAACAGGTTTGTTTTCAAATTCAGAACAGGGAAGTATATAGAATTTTTTCCTGTATTTAACAATTGGAGTATAAACCCATGTCAGATAATATCCTGCATTTGAAATAATATACTTATCCGTGTTTCTGGTAAGCTCAACTCTTACCATTGAGCCTCCGTCGGTTTTGGGTCTTCTCTGGTTCGATACAAAATTCCCAAGGGAGTAGACGATAATATCGTCATTTCCGGTAGCTGAATTTCTGACGCGGGCCATTTTCTGCAAAACATGCGGATGAGATCCTATTACCATATCAACACCAATTGACTGAAAATATTCTGCCAGATCAGTCTGGTTTTTGGATGGTATTGTATCATATTCTGTTCCCCAATGTAAAAAGAGTATGATAAAATCAGATTTCTTTTCTTTAGCCCTGTTTACATCTCTGGTAATTAATTCTTTATCAAGCATATTTACGATTACGGGCTCAGGTACTATTATCCCATTGGTACTGAAAGTATAATTTAACAGGGCGATAGAGATTCCGTTTTTGTGAATAATTAATGGCGACAGGCTATCGCGGCACGCAGAATTCAGAAAGGTGCCGGTGTGTGGGATTCCCAGGCTATCGAGTTTATTGATAGTATTGATTATCCCCTTTTTCCCCCGGTCAGCAGCATGATTATTTGCGGTGACGAGATAATCAATCCCGGCGTTTTTGCAGGCGACAGCAAGATCGGAAGGTGAACTGAACTGTGGGTAACCAGTATATGGAGGACCACCAAGAGTAACCTCGAAATTGGCTATTGCAATATCCGCTTCGCTTATTATTGGTTTTATATACCCGAACACATCATCATAGTTGTACAAATGTGTTTCCCTGTTTTCTGCTGACCATATCTGTTCATCATGACCCATAATATCGCCGATAAAAAGAAGGGAAATTTTGTCTCCGCCAGCTTGTTGGTTCTGGCTCTTTGCAGACATGAAGGCCGAAAGATATATGGTTATAAGCAAAAGCGATCTGAATCTAAATGATGTCAGTTTCATTTTTTTATCTTATTGTATTGTTGATTATAAAATCATTTTTTTTCAAGTTATGCAGAACTGTTCAAAGATACTTTAAGTTGATAACGGCATTAATTCCGATTCAAATATAACTTATCTTTCTCATGTTTTTGAGACCATTACCAAATGAAAGAAGATTGTCAATCGTAGAAAATCATTTCGTATTTTTGAAAGCTAATTTTTAATAGTATTTGGCATCTCATTATTTCTCAGTTTAAAATTTTGAATATTAACCAGAACATGCATAAAAAAGACAATCAGATGAAGATTGTTAATAAAAGGAGGAGAATCTTGTTTTTATGGCCCTTCGTTCTTGCCGGGCTTGTTTTTCTGAGTATTCAGTTTGCGATTAGAAATAGTGGTTTTGTTGAGTGTTATTATTCGATGGGAATCTATCCTGCTATTGCAAGGGTCTTTTCATCGATTAGCAAACTCATTCCCTTTTCATTATGGGATGTATTCTGGGTTTTTATAATACTAATGATAATTTTAGGATTGGTTCTTGTTATATTAAAAAAAATAAAATTCTGGTTTTTCGGTCTGAGAGTACTGCAGACACTGGCATTTCTTTACTCATTTTTCTATATGGTATGGGGTTATAACTATTTCAGACCTGCTATTGATAAACGCTTAGGATGGAAAAGTCCGAAGGCTGATGAAAAGGAATTCAAGCTGGTTCTCGATTCAATAATTAAGGAAACGAATTATAACTACACTACAATTTCTTCTGCCGATTACCCACAGATTGATTCGCTTATTGAAGAGTCTTATAAAAAACAAAGACAGGAACTGGGTATAAAATATCCGAATGGTACACGGCGACCGAAGACGATGCTTTTCAGTTCACTGTACGGAAAATTAGGATTAAGCGGATATTTTGGGCCATTTTTCAATGAAGTTCATGTGAATCATGATCTTCTTCCAATGGATTATCCCTTTGTTCTTGCTCACGAGAAAGCTCACCAGTTTGGTATTACCAGCGAGGCTGAGGCAAATTTTGTTGCCTTTGTTATATGTATAAAATCAGAGGACCAGCGCCTTAGATACTCGGGATATCAGTCTTTATTGCAATATTTCCTTGGCAATGCATCACATTTGAAGAATTATCATGAATATTTAGATAAAATCGATAAGAAAGTAATAAACGATTTAAAATTCCGGAATAAGTATTATCAAGGACTGGAAAACAAGAATCTTTCAGACATGCAAAGTGCTGTGGATAATGTCTATTTAAAAGCTAACAGGGTAGACAAGGGAATAAAGAATTATGATCAGGTTGTTTCTCTGGTATTAAGTTGGTACAATAATTCTGAGCAGCACCCTGTAAAGAACTGAGGACACAATACCAAGGCACTTGTAAATTATTACTGACATGCCAGTATATAGGATTCTAATTTTGATTAACTTTGCCCGTTTTTTTATATGATTTTTTGATGGCAGAAACAGTAAAGGCTAGACAAATGAACGGGGCAGCTAAGCATCTTGATATAAAGAAACTCTCATTAGCAGGAGTTATTGTCACGTTTGGCATTGTGTTTGGCGATATAGGTACAAGTCCGCTTTATGTAATGAAGGCGATTGTCTCGGGGGGGAAAGAATTTAATGAGCTCCTTATTTATGGTTCAATGTCGTGTATATTCTGGACCCTTACTCTTCAAACAACCATAAAATATGTTGTTATCACTTTGAGAGTGAATAATAAGGGAGAGGGAGGTATTTATGCTCTCTTTGCTCTTATGAAGAGAAAATCATCGTGGGCTGCAGTACTTACTATGATTGGCGCCAGTGCTTTACTTGCAGACGGTGTTATAACACCGGCTATTACAGTAACGTCATCTATTGAGGGTTTGAAATTGTATAACCCTGATATACCTGTAATTGCAATTGTGCTTGTAATTTTTGCCGTACTATTTTATATGCAACAGTACGGAACAAATGTGGTAGGTGGATCATTTGGCCCGATAATGGTAATCTGGTTTTCAATGCTTGGTATACTGGGATTTTCACAACTTGTGAAGCTCCCGGGGGTATTGGTTGCACTGAATCCGGTATATGCATTCAGATTTCTTTCGGAGTATCCCGGTGGTTTTATATTACTGGGCGCTGTATTCCTGGCAACTACGGGAGCTGAGGCTTTATACTCAGATCTGGGACATTGCGGGCTTAAAAATATAAGGGTATCCTGGGCTTTTGTAAAGGTTGCCTTGCTGCTTAATTACTTTGGTCAATGTGCATGGCTGATGATGCATGGACCGTTCCACACAATTGTCAATCCGTTTTATGGAATCATGCCGCAATGGTTTCTGTTGCCAGGGATAATAATTTCAACAGCAGCTGCAATAATAGCCAGTCAGGCTCTTATCAGCGGATCATTTACACTTATAAGCGAAGCGGTATCTCTTAATTTCTGGCCAAAGATCAGGATATCCCATCCAACTTTATTGAAAGGTCAGGTATATGTTCCATTCATGAACTGGTTTCTATGGATTGCCTGCAGTGCGGTAGTTCTTATGTTCAGGGAATCAATTAACCTTGAAGCGGCTTATGGCCTCTCCATCACAATAACTATGATAATGACCACCTTACTTTTATCAAATTATCTATATCAGAAAGGTGTAAATTTTAAGCTGGTTTTGCTTCTTATGATTGTCTTTCTTACAATCGAAGGAACATTTCTGATGGCTAATCTTCATAAATTCATGCATGGTGGCTGGTTCACCATTCTTCTGGCATTAATGTTCTTCATAATTATGTATGGTTGGTATTTTGGCAGGAAACTGAAAAACAGATATGTAACATTTACAAGCCTCGACAAATATATTGAAATGTTTAAGGACCTGTCAAAAGATAAATCTGTGGCTAAAGTAGCGACTAACCTGGTCTATATTATCAAGGCAAACAGACCCGACCAGGTAGAATCAAAAATAATTTATTCCATATTTCAGAAACAGCCTAAACGGGCAGATACATATTGGTTTTTACATCTTGACAGGATAGATGATCCCGACACATTTGAATATAAGGTCACATATATTATCCCGGGGGTATTGATAAGAATTGACTTCCGGATTGGTTTTAAAGTTGAACCAAAATTAAATCTTTATTTCAAAGAAGTTTTGGAAGATCTTACTGAATCGAAAGAGATAAAACTGGAAAGCAGCTTTGATTCGTTAAAAAAACATTGCCTCCCGGCAGATTTTAAATATGTTCTTATAGATAGAGTTATGCCACGCGACTATAACCTCTCAAGTTACGAAAACATAACACTTGCCCTTCATAGTATTTCAAGGCTTTTTTGTATTTCGGATGTAAAAGCATTACAACTTGATTCATCTAACACCATTGAAGAACAAGTGCCAATTACTATCGATCAACCTATACAGAGAAGGATAAGCAGGATTGGTTAAAATTTGTACTTTATTCGCTGTCAGCCCTAATATTCAACTTCAAAATATCTGGTATCAGTTATAAGATTCCTTTTTTGGTTTCCTGTTTGTAATTCTTATACCTTTCATCTTTGAATTGTGATAAGAACATGACATTTGAAATTGCAAAGGAATTTGATATTGCGTATTTTGTACCAGCAATCTTCTATAACTACTGATCTATGAATGCAATGCCTTTTGTCATTGGAACTATCGCGGTTTTTGCACTGGCCTATAGGTTTTATTTCAGTTTTGTAGCCGCGAAGGTTGCCGTCAGAAATGATTTGACTGAGACGCCTGCGCACCGGTTATATGACGGGCAGAATTATTATCCGATGAACAAGTGGGTTTTATTCGGGCATCATTTTGCGGCAATTGCAGGAGCCGGACCTCTCGTAGGGCCGGTGCTTGCTGCCCAGTTCGGGTTCATGCCAGGGTTTTTATGGATGCTTATCGGAGCTGTTATGGCAGGTTCTGTCCACGATTACATAATACTTACAGCTTCTGTACAGCACGATGGCAAATCACTCGCGGCAATTGCAAAAGAAGAAATAAACAAAGTGAGTGGCATCACTACAACATTTGCAATAATTCTTATACTGATTGTTGCTCTGGCTGGTCTGGGTCTCGTCGTTATAAATGCTCTTGCCGAGAGCTCATGGGGGACATTTACTATAGCTTCCACAATACCCATTGCACTGATAATGGGTGTATGGATGTTCAGGATACGTAAGGGTAAGACTTTAGAGGCAACGGTTTTTGGTGTTATGATGCTGATTGCCACAGTCATACTGGGCAGGTATATCCCAGGTTCACATTTTGAGTCAATGTTTACTTTTAATCGTAAAACACTTACAATCTTGCTGGCAATCTATGGATTTTTTGCTTCTGTTCTTCCTGTGTGGCTATTGCTGTCACCACGCGATTACTTAAGCTCAATAATGAAAATTTCCGTGATAGGCTTGCTTGCAATAGGATTAATAATAGTAGCTCCTGAAATAAAAATGCCGGCTTTCACCGAATTTGTAAATGGAAAAGGTCCTGTCATTCCCGGGAAATTATTCCCATATCTTTTTATAACAATAGCTTGCGGAGCCATTTCTGGTTTTCACTCTCTGGTAAGTTCAGGTACAACGCCAAAGATGATTATGAAAGAATCAGATATAAAGACAATTGCTGTTGGTTCTATGTTAACAGAAGGAGTTGTGAGCATTATGGCATTGATTGCAGCAACCAGTCTTCTTCCGCTTGATTATTTTCAGATAAATGTCCCTGTGGAGAAGTTGCAGGCTATACTGCCGAAGCTTCATGCAATGGGATTTACCGAATCAAATCTCAGTCAGCTATCAGCCAGTGTTGGAGAAAAGATCGCTGGTCGTACGGGAGGAGCCGTGTCTTTAGGCGTTGGTATGGCATACATCTTTTCGTCAATACCTGGAATGAAACATCTCATGTCGTACTGGTATCATTTTGCAATTATGTTCGAGGCATTATTCATTCTGACTACAATAGATGCCGGTACACGAATAGGTCGTTTTTTATTACAGGAGGCTCTAGGTAAAATTTATAAACCTTTTCAGAAAACAAACTGGTTACCGGGTAATCTGTTGACTAGTGGATTGATGGTATTTGCCTGGGCCTATTTTATTTATACCGGAACAGTTTCAACTATCTGGCCCATGTTTGGTACAGCAAACCAGCTGCTGGCAACTATTGCACTGACTGTTGGCACATCTTTTATTATTAACAGAGGCCGGAAAAAATATTCGTGGGTGACAATACTGCCATTGGCATTTGTAGGAGTTACAACAATGACTGCTGCTTACTTAAATATCAAAAATATTTATCTTCCCCAGATAACAGAACAATCGACACTTGTTCCGGGTCTGATAAACCTGATATTGACTCTCGCTATTATGATAAGTGTCTCAGTCATTATATACAATGCGGTTCCTAAATGGATAAAAGCTTTCAGATCTTAACAGGAGGCGTTATACGCGAATTTGTTCCTCCGGCGATCATCTCATCTGAATTCATGAGTAATTCAACGTATTGTGCTCTTTTATAAATGAACGGATCGCTGGTAAGTCTTTTTCTGGAGAGCTTACCTCTGAACTCATCAATACTTTTATAGTTTTTTAAATCCATCCAGTCTTCTAACTCTTTTTTTAAATTCCTGATCTGACCAAAGCCATTTCTATAAATTGTACTCACAACCTGCACACATGTGGCACCCGACAATAACATCTTAATGACATCTTCTCCATTAAATATCCCATGACTGCTGCATATATCAGCCTTGATGTTGTCATATAACAATCCTGAATATCTTAGTGATTGTTTATAGTCACCAACATTACTCAGATGTGAGGATTTAATATGTTTCTCGCTTGTAACATTTATGTCGGGCTGAAAAAAGGAATTAAAGAGAACGAACGAATCTGTCCCGACTTTGTCCATTTTCTTTATAAAATTCAGAATATTCGAATAGTCAGGACTCAATTTTACACTTATCGGGATTGATATGCTTTGTCTAATCTCTTTAAGAATATTAATCTGGGCATCCTCAATATCTTTTGAACTTAAATTAAAATCTAAGGGGATCTGATAAAAATTAAGTTCAATTCCATCGACTCCTGTTTCACTGATAAGTTTAGCATACTTTATCCAGGTATCATGGTTGATTGCGTTTAGACTGGCTATCAGTGGAATAGTTAAACTTTCCTTGGCTCTTCTGATATTCAGAAGGTATTCATCAGGTCCTGCATGTTCAATTTTAGGATGAATCTGAAGCATCTCAGCGTTAAGATCATTGAATTCATTTAGTCTTTCATCCAGCCGGTAACTCTCAAGTTGGATTTGTTCTTCAAAGAGTGATTTATAAACAACTGCTGCAACTCCATATTCCTCTGCTTTCTTAAGATTATTAAAATCTGTCGAAAGATTAGATGCTCCTAAAATAATTGGGCTATCCAGTTCTATGCCCATGTACTTTGTTGAAAGGTTACTCATAATATTTTATTTTTTTATTCTACATAATCCTCATCAAGGTCATTGTGATCATCTCCGCCTAAGCTGTAATAATTATTCTCCTCATCTTCACTCCCTATTATCTCAAGATCGTCATCGAGTTCTGAGCCGGGAATATCCAGGTCTTCCCCTGTTACATCATCCTCAAAATCCTTCTCGTTAAACTTCCCGGTTTTGGAGTCGTGGGACGGAACTTTTGTACTGGCTGGATTCTCCGGGTCTATCTTTCTGTCTTTCTGACATTTGCCATAAATATCTTCGCTTGGAGGATAAGGTGGATAACCATTCAGATTATCTTCCTTCACTTTTTTTCCCCTCTGTTGATTAAGGTTGATTTTTATGGACTTCTCTTTCATATTTTAATCCACTGATAAATTTCAGTTGTTAATCACATTATTAAACTGTTTTCTTATTGAGGATTAACTTCAGCAATAACTTTAAAATGATTCAAAGGATAAACAATCTCATATGTTTCATTGTTCATTGTCTGTTAAGATTAGTATGGATTATTTATAATGGAATTAAAGCAAATTTCCAACCTGTGTAGTTGACTCATTTTTTGTAAAATATATATCTGAGTGTGATATGTGCTCCGGAATTAAAAAACCTGTTTGTTATAATTTTTGTTTTAATTAAACTTTAAAAAGTATATATTTAAATTTGATTTAAGTAAATAAAAATTGCGTTTTAAATTATAATCGATAATTACTTTTTATGCAGTTAATACGAGATATTACTTTCTGGCCTTTTATAGTTTTCGCATTAATAGTAATATCACTCATCGGTGTCATGCTGGGGCTTTCATATGTTCTTGGTGAACGACATAAGGAGAAAACCACTGATGAGCCTTATGAATCAGGAATACCTCCAACCGGCGATGCACGTCTTCGGTTCTCTTCAGGTTTTTATATCATTGCCATGTTTTTTGTAATCTTCGATCTTGATGCTGCTTTTATAATGTTGTGGGCAGTATCATTCCGTGAACTTGGAATAGCCGGATATATCGGAATTTTGATATTCATCGGTTTACTTGCTGTTCTGTTGGTTTATGAACTCAGTATCGGAGCTCTTGACTTTGGACCTAACGGGAAGAAAATACTTAAAAATAAAAACAGAATTAAAGAGGAACTACAATGATTGAAGGTAAACAGGGCTATCCCGGACAAGGATTAAATATTAACGATGAAGCTATACGCAGGACAGTACTGCTCGGCAAGCTCGATGATATGATATCCTGGGGAAGAAAAAACTCAATCTGGCCTTTTGGTTTTGGTCTTTCATGCTGTTTCGTCGAAATGGCTACAGCTCTTACAAGCCGGTATGATATTGCACGGTTTGGCGGAGAGGTGATCAGGGGAACTCCACGTGAAGCTGATCTTATGGTAATTGCAGGCACTGTCTTTATGAAAATGGCCCCGATAATACAAAGGTTGTATGAACAGATGATGGCTCCAAAATGGGTTATCTCTATGGGATCGTGTGCAAATTCAGGAGGAATGTACGATATATATAGTGTAGTTCAGGGTGTTGATAAATTCCTGCCGGTTGATGTTTATGTGTCGGGTTGCCCGCCTCGTCCTGATGCTTTCCTCGAAGGCCTCCTTTTACTGAGGGAGTCAATAGGAAAAGAGGAACGTCCCTTTAGCTGGGTTATCGGACCACAGGGCATTCATAAAGCTGAAAAAATTTCGATGCGTGATAAAAAAATGGAAGAAAGATCCAAAATGACCACACTCCGTCCTATGAATGAAATTTAACACCAGTATGAGAATCTGTATAATTATATGAGTCCGGCCGATCGAAATATAATTTCTGAATTGAAATCCAAATTTGGTGAGTCTGTCATGCTTTATGAACAGAAGACAAAGGACGAAACGCCTACTGTATGGACGGATAAAAACAGCCTTTTTACTCTTTTAAAATTTCTGAAATACGAAGTTACCCTTCCTTATAAAATGCTTTATGATCTGACCGGCATCGATGAGCGAACACGAACCAAACGCGATGGTCAGCCCGCAAGTGATTTTTCCGTTGTCTATCACCTTACTTCTTTTGAGAGGAATCAGGATATCAGAATTAAAGTTGCGCTTAAAAATAATGACGTTAATATTCCCAGCATAACAACAATTTGGGAATCAGCAAACTGGTACGAAAGAGAAGCGTTCGACATGTTTGGCATTAATTTTACTGGGCATCCCGGACTGACAAGAATTCTGATGCCAAAAACATGGAAAGGGCACCCATTAAGAAAAGAACATCACGC
>WSSedB1CaDRAFT_10000577_pt1 | contig 15414 bp, 14 predicted proteins | sample WetSurSB1Cattail_FD_9460 | JGI IMG/M metagenome (IMG submission 9460)
TTAATCTTTTGGAGGAAAATATCATGATACAAAGAGGTATCGCACTGTTCTTTGTACTAATGCTGCTCTCACTGTCGACTGTGCTACATGCCGAAGAGAGCAAGCCCGCAACAACAACATCAGCCGCAACCTCGGTTTCATCGCCCGCCGCGACTCCTGCGGCAACACAGGCATCTGCAACTTCGGCTGTTACCCCAGCCGCAACTCCCCCCGATGTCAAACCGGTGCTTAATACCGGAGATACCGCCTGGATGCTGGTTTCATCTGCGCTGGTTCTCTTGATGATACCCGGTTTGGCCCTATTCTACGGCGGCATGGTTCGCCAGAAAAACGTGCTCTCTACCATGATGCATTCCCTGGTGGCAATGGGTATTGTCGGTGTGCAGTGGACCGTGATCGGTTATTCGCTCTCCTTTGGTCCCGATGTGGCCAAGATGGGGCTGATCGGCGACTTCAGCAAGGTAATGCTGGACGGCTTGATCATTATGAAAGATGCGGCCAGCGGTACTGTTGAATGGGCGTTGTTCCAGAACTTTCCCAAGGAACCGGGCGCTATTCCCGAACTGGTCTTTGCCATGTACCAGGCCATGTTCGCCATGATCACCGTGGCCCTGATTTCCGGCGCCATGGCGGAACGCGTCAAGTTTTCAGCCTACTGCATATTCGTGTTGCTCTGGACCACCCTGGTCTATGATCCGCTGGCCCATTGGGTCTGGATGACCGACGGCTGGCTCTTTAAAAAAGGCGCTCTGGACTTTGCCGGTGGTACAGTCGTCCATCTCTCCTCCGGTATTTCGGCTCTAGCATTCCTGAGTTTCCTGGGTAAACGGCACGGTTTCCCCCATGAGCGCATGGCGCCCCATAACCTGCCTCTGACTCTGTTGGGCGTGGGGCTACTCTGGTTCGGCTGGTTCGGATTCAATGCCGGTTCGGCAATCGTTGGTGTCAATACCTCTGACGCTGCCGGAGGATTGGCCGGCCTGGCTTTTGCTACAACCACCATCGCACCGGCAGCTGCAGGTCTTTCCTGGATGATTGCGGAATGGATCCATTCCGGTAAGCCGAGTGCCCTTGGTTTTGGTTCGGGGGTCGTGGCCGGGCTGGTTGTTATAACACCAGCCGCAGGTTTCGTGCAGCCGGGCGCTGCCTTATTAATGGGCATTGCGGCCGGTATTATTTGCTACGGCGGTGTGCTGCTGAAAGCCAAACTGAAATATGATGACTCTCTGGACGCCTTCGGTGTCCATGGTATTGGCGGTACTTTTGGCGCCATTCTGACCGGCGTGTTTGCGACTGTTGGCGCTACCGGTCTGCTGGCAGGTAATGCCAAACAGCTTATGACCCAGTTGATTGCAGTTGTGGCGGCTGGCGCGTATGCCGTGATTGTTACACTGATAATCTCCTTTGTCCTCGACAAGACCATTGGCCTGCGGGTGGAAAAGGAAGACGAGATCATTGGTCTCGACCAGACGCAGCATTCCGAATCAGGTTACAACATGTAATTCCCGGTTGTTTGATTGTCCAATAAAACGCTGAAGCCGCCCATACGGGCGGCTTCTTGCCGTAGCATGCCGATAACTCCGGAGCGCGCATGAATAAACTGCCAGCCAATTATTGCAATGGAGCCATCAACGAAGATCTCCTGAAAAATTTGGCCCATAACGAAAAAATGGCTGAATTAGGCAGAATCTCCGCTGGTGTGGTACATGAACTGAATGCTCCTCTGTCCGTTATTATTTCCGCCTCCCAGATGATCATGCGGGAACAGGATGTCTCCGAATTCGTCCTGGAGATGGTGGCCCGGATCAGTGCCGAGGCACAGCGTTTATCCCAGATGACCCGTGGTCTGTTGAATTTCAGCAGTCACGACGACACACTCAGTGAAGTCGACATAAATCTCACCATTTCATTTGTCCTTGACTTTCTCGGCTTCGAAGCCGCACGACGCGGAATCAACATCTCGCGTCAGCTCGATTTCCAGCTTCCGGTGCTTTTCATTGATGGCAACAAGCTCAAGCAGATTCTGCTCAATCTTGTCATGAATGCCCTGCAGGCAATGGAGCCGGGTGGTGGCGATCTGCTGGTGAAAAGCATCTCAACGTGCCTGGATGAAATCGATATCGTCATAAGCGATACCGGATCAGGCATACCCGAGGAGAATCTGCCTAAAATTTTTCAACCCTACTTTACCACCAAGAAGCCGGGTGAAGGGACCGGTCTGGGATTGTTTGTGACCAAAACGCTTGTGGAAAACCTGGGCGGACGTATAAAGGTAGCCAGTACAGCCGGGAAGGGCACTACTTTCACAGTAACACTGATGGTGAATGAACCGGATGGTGAAGCGGGGGATAAGGGATGATGAGAAAAATCAGGCCTGTTCTTCCAGCAGGGGGATGATGACGACCTTGATGGATCCCTTGTGCCACAGACCGATCTTCTTGGCAGCGGCCCGAGAAAGGTCGATGAAGTGAAACGGTTTCCATGCGCAACGGTCATTGATAGTGACGTGAACTTCCTGATTCGTGGCGGGATTGACAACCCGCACGATCGTTCCCAGTGGCAGAGAATCGTGAGCGGCAGTCATTTTGTCGGGGTGATAGCGATGTCCCGAGGTTGTTTTGCGTCCCTCAAAGCGTTTGGCGTAATAGGAGGCAATTCCGTTCATCGGCTTGCGCTGACTGCTCTTGAGAACGAGCCTTTCCAAAGCTGCAACTATCGGTGCGGAAGATTCCCCAGGCGGTGCGCTTGGTGAGCTGCTGCCTGTCTGGTCGGCAAGACACAAACCCGCTGACGCAAGCAATGTGAATGAAATGAGCTGGAAAAACAAATAGTAGATACTGGTTTTATAAAACATAGAACGCTTTTATACATTAATGCGCCGTGCCGGTCAAGCATGTCGTTGTTCAACTTCCCAGATAATCCCGGATTCCCTCTTTAAAATCGCGTGGTTGAAACCCGAAAGTTTTTTGCCAGCATCCGTCGCAAATGTTTTCTTCCAGTAACATCTGAAGTTGGTCGCTGGTGATGGGAAATTGCGGTATGTGCTGCATGATCGGGATTATCAGTTTCATCAGCCCTAAGGGCGCATGCGGTTTTATCGGTGCCGATTTGCCCATGGTTGCGGCTATGGTGTCCAGCAGATCGATATAGCGGAGACGGTCGTTGCCACAAAGCTCAAAGCACTGTCCGATGGTTTCGGGCAGTTCCAGGGAAAGTGCGAAGCACCGGGCCACATCATCGGCATGGATCGGCTGGAGCCGGTAGAGTCCGTTGCCCATGACCGGCATGATTGGCGCATGCCGGAGTTGTCCTGCCAGCAAGTTGATAAAGGCATCCTTGGGACCATAGATCAGCGAGGGGCGCAGAATGGTCCAGTCCAGGAGGGAAGCCCGTACCAGTTCCTCAGCCCGGTACTTGCTGATGTGGTAGTTTGAGCGCGCATCAGGGCGCGTACCCAGGGCCGACATCTGCACATAACGCCTGATGCCGGCTGTTTGTGCCGCAGCCAGCATGTTGGCGGTTGCCTGCACGTGCAGCTTCTCAAAAGTGATACCCCTTGAGTGAAATTCGCGGATAATCCCCACCAGATTGATGACGGCCTGGCATCCCTGCAACGATTTTTCAAAACTTTCCAGCTTGGTGACATCACCCTCAACCTGCTCCACTCCCTTAATTGCCGGGCTGCGCCGGTGTACCAGCAGACGCAGTTCATGTCCTCTGTTCAAAAGTTCGCGGGTCACATGCCCGCCGACAAATCCGGTACCGCCGCTGATGAAAATTTTCATGGCTGCTACCTCCCGCCATATTGTACCATATGGTATGGATCATGCCATTTTGTCCGATTTGCATGTATACCGGGAGCGGGGTAGCAGGATTATTGATCGGGCTTTGCTGCGGCAAACGGTGTGCTGATCAAGCCTGGTGATTTCTGGCGCCGCTATAGATGGTTAAACGGTTTTTGCCGGCGCGTTTGCTGATGTACATGGCCGTATCGGCATTGGCCATGACGGATTTTACGTCAAGGCCGTCACCGGGGTAATCCGCAAGACCTGCCGAGAGGGTAGTGGTCAGATATTCGCTCCCGAACGGGAAGGGGGTTGCCGCCATACTGGTTATAATTCGCTCAACAGTTGCAGCAACATCATCTTTACGGGTTTCGTTGAACATGATTACAAATTCGTCGCCGCCGTAACGGGCACAGATATCCGAACTACGAATATTGGCGTTAATCATGGCAGCCACTTGCCGGATCAGTTCGGTGCCTGCCAGGTGGCCGTATTCGTCATTGATCGCCTTGAGGCCGTCGGCGTCGAGCATGCAGATGCTAAAGTGACGGCCATGGCGTTTGGCCAGTTTTTCCTGGATCTCGGAGAGCAGAAAGAAGTTGCGCATGTTGTGCATGCCGGTTACGTCGTCGGTCAGGGAAAGTCGCTCCACTTCGCGCCTGGCGTTTTCCGTTTCTCCGGCCAGCATAGCTCCCAAGTGGGCGATCAGCATGTAGGGAAATAACTCCAGGATGCGGGTGAAGCTGTAGAATCCCCTTAACTCTTCCGAGGCAAGCAGAATGTAGGACGTGATTGCCAGGCCGGCCATGAGGTAGGTAATTCGCCGTCCCTGGGTCAGGGCTGTGGCCATCAGCACGAGATAGATCAGTGACATGAAGGGGCTGGTTATGCGCCCGGTGTACCAGCAGACGGCAATAATGAATGCCAGAAAAACCATCAGATCTACGAAAGTCTTGAATTGGCTGTAACGGCGGGAAAGAAGCCCGTAGCGGGCATTGATGTTGTATAAAAACAACAGGATGCAGAAGGTTGCCAGAAAAATCAGGCTGGAATGGGTGGTGGGCATGAGCTTGATATCGAGAGCCACCAAGGCAATCAGCAACCAGGAAATGCTGCCCATGATGCGATCATAACCCTGGAAACGCTGGTGCGTACTGGCTTCGAAGGTGTCCTGTTCCGTGTGCATGAAATTCATCGTATCGGTATGACCTCCGTATGCCGGTCCGGCGTCCGGGATTTTTTCGTCTCTCAGGCTGATACCCTCAGGCTGATCCAGGCCACGGCGGCATAACGGATAAGCTTGCCCGAGGCTACGAGTAACGTAAATAAACGGAAATCCGTTCGCATCGTGCCTCCCACCAGGCAGAGCGGGTCACCGATGATCGGTAGCCAGGAAAAGAAAAGTGTGCAGACGCCATAGCGCTGGTAATAGTTGCGGGCACGCTCCTGCTGTTCCGGCGAGATCCGCAGTACGCGGCTGATCAGCCATTCACCACCCAGGATGCCGATCAGATAGGTCGACAGCGCGCCAAGATAGTTGCCGGCTGTGGCGGTTATTACGGTTGCCAGCGGCGGGTATCCCCTGCTCAGCATCAGCACCAGCAACCACTCCGACCCGAAAGGAAGCAGGCTGGAGGCCAGGAAGCTTACAACGAAAAGATAGCCGTAACCCGGTTGGCCAAGGCAGTTGTGGAGCGTGACGGCATATGCCAGAAAGAGATTGTAAAATTGGTTCAAACGATTACACTGCCCTGGCCGGTTTTTCGACGTTGGCTTTCATGAAAGTTGGCAACATTGTAGCTGGATTTTTCTTTTCGGCAAGGTGTGAATATGCTACAGGGCAAACCGGAAAAAAATATTCTTTACCTCTATCTCGGAAGGGTAAAAAGGCTCGGGATGATTCATGACGGAAACCACGCAGCATAACAACAGTTCAGCCGAGCGCATCGTCATCGGGAAAAGCGGAATCACCATCCCCCTTGCTGAAGAGATTCGGGCGATTGTATTCGATCTGGATGGTACGTTGTACGTCTCGGAGGAGTTTGCCACTGCTATTCAGGGTTGGGCTACCGTCTACCTTAGCGGCGTGTTGGAAGTGAGTGTGGATGAGGCCCGTCAGACGATGGCTGCAACTCGTCGCCGTCTGACCGAAGAACGTGGCGCTGTCCAGACGCTCTCCGCGGTTTGCTGTTCGTTGGGTGGCAGCATGCCTGACATACATGCCTTTTTCCAGAAACACCTGACCCCCGAATCGTTTCTGATGCGCGACAATCGGGTTGTTGCTCTGCTGAAGCGTCTTCGTCAACAGTTTGCATTATACGTGTATACTAATAACAGCCGCTTTCTAGTGGAACGTATCTCGAATATTTTAGGTATCGACGGTTGCTTCAATGGCATTTTCTCCATTGACGACACCTGGCGGGCAAAGCCGGACGAGGAACGGCTGGGGCAGATCCTTAAGATAATCGGCTTGCCGGCGTGTGAAGTCCTCTTTGTCGGCGATCGTTACGAGGTTGATCTGCGGCTGCCGGAACAGAAGGGGTGCCCGGTTTTCCTCTCCACGAATATCGACCAGTTGCTGCGGCTGGACCAACTGGCGGGCAGCGAAGGTACGTGATGTTTTCCCACTGTTTATGCAGGATGAAGCCTGCATTTTGTCATCAGCTCCCAAATATATGACGATAAAAGGAGACAGAGACATGAGTGAAAGCAAGGATATGCTCGACGCCATCATGCGGGCCATCGAATTGGAAAAGGAAACATTCGATTTTTACACCCAGGCCGAGCGCAAGACCTTTAACCCGGCCGGCAAACGCATTTTCAAGTGGTTGGCCAGGACCGAGGAAGGGCACTATCTCAAGCTGAACGACTTGCACAACTCGCTGAATGAGAGTGGGCGCTGGGTGTATTATGGCGGTTCAACCTTTGATCTTACTCCGGCTGGCAGTGACGAACAGGCGGTTTCCTTTGACACCGACGATGTAAATGCCCTGAAAATAGCCCAGGGGATTGAGCAGCGCGGGATTGACTACTACAAAGAGCTTGCTGCAAAAACCGGCGATCCCCAGGGCAAAGCAATGATGGAAACCCTCAGGAACGAGGAGATTGAGCACCTGCGGGTTATCACTGAGAAACTGGACGGATTGAGCAAGTAGGTTATCTTTCCAGAATAAAGGTTACCGGTCCATCGTTGACCAGCGTGACCTGCATGTCGGCCTGGAAGATTCCGGTTGCCGTTGCCACACCTCTTTGCCTGACCGTGTCAACAAAGTAGTCATACAGCCGTTTGCCCTCATCCGGCGGGGCCGCGGTGTCGAATGACGGCCGTCTCCCCTTTGCGCAGTTGCCCGCCAGGGTGAACTGGGAGACAGCCAGCAGACTTCCCTCAACATCTTGCAGTGAAAGGTTCATTTTTCCAGCCTCATCGCTGAAAATCCGCAGGGAAATGATCTTCTCCGCCAGCCAGTCAGCCTGAACCTCGCTATCCCCCTTTTCCACGCCCAGCAGAACCAGAATACCTTGGCCGATTTCCCCGACTGTTTTTCCCTCAACGACTACGCTTGCGGAACTGACGCGCTGGATAACTGCTTTCATCTGAACCCTTTCTCTTTGTGTGACTTGTAACGTGGCCCTGCGTTGTGAGATAACCGATTGAGCCTTATCGGGAGCATGATTGTCAAGCAAGGAATGCGGTTATTGAAGGAGTAAAGGAGAATGTCCATCAAGCCGGACCAGCACTGTCCTCCAGCCATCGCGGCTTATCTGTGCAAACGCGCCATCTCCGGACCCTGGCTGATTCAGGAGGCGCCAGTCCGTACTTTTCGCGCTGCCGTGGTGATTCCCGCCCTGGCGGAATACGTTAACCTCCCCCACACGTTGCAGACGCTTTCCGCCAACCCGCCCGCCCTTCTGGAACAGACTCTTATCCTGGTGGTTGTCAACCAGCGGTCCGACGCATCATCCACGGAACGGGTCGATAACCTGGCCACGCTGGCGAAGCTGCCCCAATGGAAACGGGAATACGGGCTGGAAAATCTGTACTGGGTTGATGCTGCCTCAACGGGTAACGAGCTTCCTCTTAAGCAAGGGGTAGGTCTGGCACGCAAGATCGGCCTTGATCTGACCCTGAATTATTTGGATTTCAATGAGAGCGACCCGCTGCTGATCTGCCTGGATGCCGATACTCTGGTACAACCGGATTATCTTGGCGCAATAACAACCCATTTTGGCGCAGGCAGTGCCGGTGGCGCTTCCATCCCCTTCCGTCACCGCCCGGCCGAAGACCCGCGTGGACAGGCGGCCATTGACCGCTATGAATTGTTTCTGCGTGCCTATGTGCTGGGCATAGAACTGGCCGGTTCACCTTACGCCTTTCACACCGTGGGCAGTGCCATGGCTTGCAGGGCTTCGGCCTATGTTGCCAGTGGAGGCATGAACCGTCGCCTGGCAGGAGAAGACTTCTATTTCCTCCAGCAACTGCACAAAACCAGCGGCGTTGCTTCACTCAGCGGCACTATAGTTCATCCATCCCCCCGTTCTTCCCATCGCGTCCCCTTTGGTACTGGCCGTGCCGTGGGAGATATGCTTGCCAAAGGAGAGCAACAGCTGCTCTTCTACCAGCCACAGCTGTTCGGGATTTTGGGGGATTGGTTGAAATGCGTGGCCGGGCATGGCGGCGCGGACGGCAACCGGTTGCTGCTGCGCGCCGGGGAGATTTCACCCTTCCTGCAGAGCTACCTGGAACCGGCCGGTTTTGGGGAAGCCTGGGACAATCTGCTCAGGCACAACCGGGATGAGCAGCGCTTGATGGTCTCTTTTCACGGCTGGTTCGACGCTTTCCGCACCATGCGGCTCATGCATCACCTGACGGACAGCGGCTACCCCCGCATACCGGCGGAGGAGGCGGTGCCACCGTTGTTGGAACGGGCCGGGTATGAAAGTCCGGCTGATCTGATTGGGCTGATTGATAGTTTGCGTACTCTTCAGGGGGTGTAAAAACGGTTGGGAGGAGATGTGTGTTGACGGATTTTGGGTTCGAATTGTTGAATAAATTGGACCAGAATCTTGATGCTTCCACGGTGATCATTACAATCGTCACGTACAAAGTTACGCAAGGGACAGTTTCGTTATTTTTTCATACACCGTAACCTGCGGATTCATGGGGAGATACAATGAAAATCGAACCAATTTACTCAGACAGCCTGGTAATCCTCACCGAGGATGCCATCATCTTCAAACGTTACTACTATCCCACCCGTGAGCCGAAAAAAGTCGATTTCGCCGACATCAAACATATTGTCGTCAAAAAGCCGACCATTTGGAACGGAAAGTGGCGGCTGCACGGAACGGGATCATTTACAACCTGGTTTCCCGAAGACCAGAAACGTCCCTTCCGCGACAAGATTTTCTTCGCAAAACTCAAAAAGCAATGGGTCAAAATCGCCTTTACCGTTGAGGACTCCAGGAGGGTGGAAGAGATTCTGCGGGGAAAAAAGCTCATTGTCTAAACAAGCTATCGGCCCCCCGGTTTCGATTATCTTAGATTTGAAATTGGAATAATCAACACATGGATTTGTAACTGAGCCCATGCCTGAGCAGGTCGGCGAACTGGTCGGCAGGTACGGGACGGCTGAACAGGTAACCCTGCATTTCCACACAGTTGTGGAAGGAAAGAAATTCCATCTGCGCCCGGGTTTCGACCCCTTCGGCGATGACACCCAATTTGAGAGTCTGGGCCATGGCAATGATAATTTCGGCAATGGCCGCGTCGTCAGGGTTGATGGTGATATCCCGTACAAAGGAACGGTCGATTTTGAGGCGGGTGAGGGGAAAGTGTTTCAGATAGGAGAGTGACGAATAGCCGGTGCCGAAATCATCGATAGCCAGGGCAATGCCCATGTCTTTCAGCTTTCGCAGAAGGGTGATGTTCTTCTCGGCGTTCTTCATTATGGCGCTCTCGGTAATCTCAAGTTCCAGCCACTGTGGATCAAGACCGGTTTCCAGCAGAACCGCCGAGATCATTTCATCCAGCCGCTGCTGGCCAAACTGTTTGCCCGACAGGTTGACCGACACCCGTACCGGGGGGAGGTCCAGATTTTGCCATTCCTTGTTCTGACGGCAGGCGGTCAGCAGTACCCATTCGCCAAGTTGTACGATAAAGCCGGTTTCCTCGGCCAGATAGATGAATCTTTCCGGTGTCAACAGTCCCATATCGGGATGGTTCCAGCGCAACAGTGACTCCGCTCCCATGATACGCCCGGTGCGGGCATCCACCTGGGGCTGATAGAGCAGGAAGAATTCATTTCGTTCCAGTGCCCTGCGCATGGAATTTTCCAGCATCATCCGTTCCATGACCTTTATGTTCAAGTCGTGGGAAAAGAAATGAAAGTTGTTGCGATCCTGCTCCTTGGCCTTGTACATGGCCAGGTCGGCGTGCTTCAACAGGGTATGTCCGTCTTCGCCGTCCATGGGATAGGCCGTGATGCCGATGCTGGCGGTGATGTAAAGTTCGTGGTCATCAATATAAATTGGTTCGGAAACCAGCCCCAGGATCTTCTTGGCAACAATGGTGGCTCCCTTCTCGTTGACGACCCCGTTCAGGACAGCGACGAATTCATCTCCGCCAAGACGGGCCAGGGTGTCGCTTTCGCGTACGCAGGCTGCCAGGCGCTTGGCCACTTCCTGAAGCAGCTTGTCGCCGGCGCGGTGGCCAAGGGTGTCGTTGACCCCCTTGAAACGGTCCAGATCGAGGCACAACACCCAAACGAGATGTTTGTCCTGGGCGGCCTGGGCAATGGCCTGCCTGAGGCGGTCATGCAGCAGGCTGCGATTGGGTAGCCCGGTCAAGGTGTCATAATTGATTAGTTGCTGGATCTCGCTCTCGGCCCGGATGCGGGCCGTAATATCCAGAAGCGTTCCCGAGATGAGACAGGCCTTGCCGCTTTCTCCCCGCTCCACCTCGCCTTGGATGTTGACAACCAGTTCCCCTCCGTTACGGGACATGGTGCGGTAGATTATATTGAAAGGGTGGTTACTCTTGACGGAATGGAAAATATCTCTTTTGAAGGCAGGCAGATCGGCTGGGTTGATCAGGCTGAAAATCCACTCTTTACAGATTTTTTCAGGTTCACCCGGAGTAAAACCGAAAATGCGGTAGAGTTCATCCGACCAGTAGATGGTCCCTTCCCTGAAATCCCATTCCCAGCTCCCCATGCGGGCGATTTTCTGGGCTCGGGCCAATCGCGCTTCGCTCAGGCGCAGCGATTGTTTGGCGCGTTCCAACCGGCCGCGGGTCTCGGCTTCCTGGAGTGCACGAGTTACAACGGCCAGCAGGCGATCAAGAAATGAGGTGTCCTTGAGCATATAATCGCAGGCGCCGGTTTTCATCATTTCAACTGCCAGGCTGGCATCATCCTTGCCTGTGACAATAATAAAGGGAATGTTGCATCCCAGCTCCCACATCTGCTCGATAAACGCCGCTCCGGTCATGTCCGGCAGGGAGTAATCCAGGATGACCAGATCAGGACTTTGGGAACTAAGCCGGATCAGTGCCTTTCGTCCGCTGGATGCGCAGTAACAGTCGTAGTTCCCGTCGTCATCGAGTATCGATGCCATAAGCTCCGCAAAGCCGCAGTCATCCTCGACAATCAGAATCTGGGTACGTCCAGCATTATTCAGACGGGGTTCCGCCATGGACTCTCTTTCCTGTTATACTCAAATGTACGTCCCATAACCGGATTCCGTTCAATTTATACTTCGACAGGTTCGGAGCAAACGGATCATGTGACCCGTAATGCCCATAACCGGTAAAAATCATTTTTTATTTCTGAGCCGCCATCCTTCCTTATTTACCTGGGAAACACGGCTGATGGCCAAGGCATTGGAAGGAACATCGCATGTCACGGTCGTTCCGGCCGCCACCAGGGCATTTTGCCCTATCGTAACAGGCGCCACCAGTTGTACATCACTGCCGACAAATACGTTGTCGTGGATCACGGTGCGATGTTTGTTGACGCCGTCGTAATTACAGGTAATCGTTCCACAGCCGATATTCACATCCCGGCCGATTTCGGCGTCTCCTAGATAGGTCAAATGAGAGGCCTTCGATCCTTCACCCATCACTATTTTCTTGGTTTCCACAAAGTTGCCGATCTTGACATGGTCTTTCAACACGCTACCGGGACGCAGGTGTGCCATGGGGCCGACGGCAACCTTGTTAAAAAGCTCCGAGTCTTCCAGCACCGAAGCTGCTTTGATATGGCAACCGTTTCCGATGCGACATCCTTTGATGGATACTCCGTTTTCGATCAGGCAGCCGCTACCGATAACAGTTTGGTCCGTAATCGAGCAATTGGGATGGATAACCGTATCAGGGCCGATGGTCACGCCTTGATCGATATAGGTGTGATCCGGGTCCACAAGCGATACACCGGAGAGCATAAGATCGCGGTTGATGCGCCGTCGCAGGATGCGGGCGGCTTCGGCCAGCTGAACACGGTCATTGACCCCCATGATCTCGTCGCAGTCATCGGTTGTCATGGCCAGGCAGGTGGCGCTCCGGTCTGCTGCCATGGCAACCAGATCCGTCAGGTAAAATTCGTTCTGGGCGTTATCGCTGCCCAGCGAACCGATATTGGCAAACAGGAAGTCCGACTCCATGCAGTAGATGCCGCTGTTGATTTCACGGATCAGCTGTTCTTCAGGTGTGGCGTCCTTCTGCTCGACGATCCGCAGCACTTTGCCGCCTCCGTCTCTTACAATACGACCGTAGCCGTGAGGGTTGTCCATACATGCGGTCAGCACCGTTACCGCGGCAGCATTGGAACGATGGAAGGCAATCAGGTTCGACAGGGTTTCGCCCCGCAGAAGCGGCGTGTCGCCGCACAGTATCAGTACCGTACCGGAAAAACCGCTCAGAGACCCAACTGCGCAGGCAACGGCATGGCCGGTGCCGAGTTGCTCGGTCTGCAGTGCGCAGCAGATATCCGGCTGCCCATCGAATCTCTTTTGCACCGCATCGGCCTGGTGACCGACCACCATCACAACCGGTGCGGCTCCCGCTGTGCGGGCAGCCTCAAGCGGCCAGTCGATCATCGGCCGCCCCGCAATGGGGTGAAGCACCTTGACCAGCCCTGATTTCATACGCGTTCCCTTGCCGGCTGCCAGAACAATTGCCGCGACATTTTCCATGGTGTGTTCCATCCCCATTATGCATAGGATTAATGCGACTTTACCAAGGAGGCAGTTTATTCGAAGCCCGAATCAGCGTCAAGTTAATATGCGCCGATTAAGGCTTTACTTACCGCCCCGTTTGGATATAAACTTTTGACATCGTACATCTTCATTAATCTTGAAAGACAATCTCCTATGGCACTTGTCGAAGACTTGGCACATCTGGAACTCCAGTTGAAGACTCTGATCACCCGTTATGAACAGTACTTCATTGGCCTGGAAAAGCGCGAGCCGTTGCAACTGTTGAGCGAGGTGGAGAAAATGGTGCGCCGGTACACGAACGCTCCCATCTCCAACACCATGCTCAAGCATAAATTTGTTATGTTAACGGCCCGGTTCAACACCTATCGAGAACAGTGGAACCGCATCCTGCGCCTGATAGAGGATGGGAAATATTTCCGTGACCGTTTTATCCGTGATCTGCATCAGCGCCAACGCACGGCGGCTCCGTCTGCCCGGGAGGCTGTCCGGCAGCCGTCACACGATAACGAGCTCGACCGTTTGTTCAACGAACTCCGCGAGGCGCGCAAGAATTGCCACATGCCGGTTGAGTCGTTGACCCGCGATATGGTGGCTGCCACTATCGAGAAAAGCAAACCGGCTCTGATTGCCAAGCTGGGAACCGATGACCTCTCCTTCCGTATTGTCGTGGAAAACGGCAAGCCCAAAATCAAGGCCGGTCCGCGCAAATAATCACTAAACTACCCAGCTGTCCAACGATTTCCACATGACTCTGTCCACTAATTCATCATTCATACATCAAACCGCTCCTATTCTGGACGCTCTGCACCGCGGCGAAAAACGCATCGTCCTGCCGGGCCTGAAGGGCTCGGCCGCAGCCTGTGTCGTGGCGGAGCTGGTGAGAATATCTACCCGCAACCTGCTGATAATTACCGCCGATCAGGAGGCCGCCGACGAATTTACCCGCGAACTCATTTTTTTCGGTTCTCCCGGAAGCACCCCGCTCTCATTTCCGGCTTGGGATATGGCGCCCTTTTCGGCAGCTTCGCCTCATCCCGATGTCTCGGGCGCCCGGCTTGACACCCTCTTTCGCTTGCAAAACGGCATGGCACGGGCGGTGGTCATGCCGGTTTCCGCGGCTTTGCAGCGGGTTCTGGCACGCAGGGTTTTCAATGAAACCTCCTGTTACCTGATTGCCGGCGAGGAATTCGAGCGGGAAGAGTTGCTGGGAAAACTGATCAAGATGGGCTATGCCACCACACCCCTGGTGGAGGATAGGGGCTCTTTTGCCGTGCGAGGCGGCATTCTGGATATATTTCCCCCCAATCTGGCCGCACCGGTGCGGATCGAGTTTTTCGGCGACACGGCTGAAACGATTCGCTCTTTTGACCCGCTTACCCAGCGCTCGCTCCAGGCGATAGACGAACTCGTACTGCTTCCTTCGCGGGAAATCCTGTTGACCGATGAGGTGCTGGCCGACATTGCCCCGCGCCTGAAGGCATGCTGCGATGAGTTGGAGGTACCGGCCAACCGGCGGCGGGATATCCTGGAGGACTTGAAAAACGCCGTGTATTTCCGGGGCGTCGAATACCTTCAGCCGCTGCTGCATCCCGGTCTTGAGACGATCTTCGACTATATCCCCGATGCTACCCTGGCGCTGGTTGATCCGGAGGCCATCCATGAGGCGGTAACACGTTTCGGCCGGGAACTGGCCGACGGCGAAGCCAAGGCACGGCTGGACGGTCTGCCCCATTCGCCCAGTCCGGAACTGTATCTGGATGAACAGCAACTGCAGGCGCTGATGGACAGCCGCAGTTGCCTGGAGTTATCCGGCCTTGTTCTGGAAGAAACAACGGCGCTGGAGTTGATCAGGGTTCCCTGCCAGGACAACAGCGATTTGCGGGTGACTGTATCCAAGGAAACCACTCATGCGCTGACCCCGCTTTCCCGCACTCTGCGGGAGTGGCTCGACACCGGCTATCGGGTTGTGATTGCTTGCCATCAGCTTGCCCAGGCTGAACGATTGAAAGAGTTGCTGACACCCTACAGTATCCCCTGCACCATCAGTGAGGCAAGTTTCAGCGATGCGGTAGGCACCTCGCTTCCTCCCCAACCTTTCCCTGTCGAGAAGAGGCCGGAAGGGGGGATCACTCTCCTACTCGGCGATATCTCGCGCGGCTTCCGTCAGCCCGATTCGCGGTTTGCGCTGATTGCCGAGGAGGAACTGTTCGGCAAACGGGTACGACGGCACGGCATCTCCGAGGTTCGCAAGAAACAGATCCTGTCATCTCTGGCCGAGCTCAAACCGGGAGACCACATGGTGCACGTGGATCACGGCATCGGCCTGTACCGTGGTCTGCAGCACATCAGCGTCGGCGGTATCGGCGGCGATTTCCTGCTGCTGGAATACAGCGGCGGCGACAAACTCTACCTGCCG
>WSSedB1CaDRAFT_10000578_pt1 | contig 15414 bp, 12 predicted proteins | sample WetSurSB1Cattail_FD_9460 | JGI IMG/M metagenome (IMG submission 9460)
TAAATTTACAAAGTATATCCCACAAAAGATTTTTATTGAATCGGTTTATGGTGGAGCACATATTGATGAGCAGATCCGTTCATTAAGACGCCCGACACATATCGTGGTGGCTACTCCCGGCCGGCTTGTTGATTTGCTTGAGCGTAAAGCAATTGATCTCTCATTCATCACAACCCTAGTACTCGACGAAGCCGATGAAATGCTCAGCATGGGTTTCAGAAAAGAGCTTGATACAATTCTGAAATACACAGCAGGAAAGCGTCATACCTGGCTGTTTTCAGCTACTATGCCCCTGGGGTTAAAGACTATCATCTCCAGTTATATGTCGCCAAAGGCAATCAGAATGGAAGTAAACAGGAACGACATTGTAAACAAGGATATAGAACACAAGTTCCTTATCTGTTCACGTCTGGAAAAACCGGAAGCTCTTTTCCAGTTCCTGAGATCCCAGGGTAATGCAAGAGGACTTATCTTCTGCAGAACAAAGATCGAAGCACAAACAGTAACAAAAAGACTCCAGGCCAAAAAAATCAATGCAGATGCACTTCAGGGTGATATGCTTCAGAAAGAACGGGATAAGGTGATGCGGGCCTTTAAAAACAGTAAACTACAGATACTTGTAGCAACCGATCTGGCTGCAAGAGGCATTGATGTAAAAGAACTGGCCTTTGTGGTTCATTATCAACTCCCAGAAAAGTCAGATTATTATACTCATCGCAGCGGACGTACCGGGCGTGCCGGCAATAAAGGATTTTCACTGAGCCTCATTACTCCCAGGGAACATGAAGGATTAAAGGCAATAGAAAAAGAGCTGGGAATAAAGGTTAAGGAGATACAAAGATAGAGATAACAGAGCAGCATGCTCCGATCTAGCGTGGGCACAATGGCAATCCTGTATTAAGACAAATAAATATTTTACTGTGAAAAACATTCAGAGAAGTAATGACCCATTGGATGGAAAGACACTTGAATATATTGTAAAGTACCTTGTAGAATACTATGGCTGGGAACAATTGGGCACACATATTAAAATAAATTGTTTTACAAATAATCCGGGCATACAATCGAGTCTGAAGTTTTTGCGGAAGACTCCATGGGCAAGAAAGAAAGTCGAGGAACTCTATCTTACTCTCGTCAAACGCAGCTGACAGGATTTCACCACTCCCATTCTGATTGTAAAATAATCTTCGAACTTAATTCCAGAATTGATTTCAATTAATTAGATTTGAAACCCGATCTGATAAAAAAGTCAATTTTGTATTACTTAAAATAAAACCTTATTTAAAAACCTATAATTCANTATTATGAGCAAATTTCTGAAATTGGTTGTTCTCTTGCTTCTTGTAAGTACTCTGGCTAACAGCCAGGACACAGGGTATATCTTTACGATGAAGAAAGAACTGGCTTACACTCCGGTTAAAAATCAGAATGCAACATCAACCTGCTGGTGTTTCTCGGGAATCTCCATGCTGGAATCAGAATTATTACGAATGGGAAAGAAACCTTATGATCTGTCGGAAATGTATATTGTAAGGCATACGTATGAGAAAAAAGCCCTGATGTACGCAAGGATGCACGGCACCTCGACATTTGCCGGAGGTGGTGAATACGGTGATCTTCTTAATGGATGCCGTGAGGCAGGATTGGTACCCGATGATGCATATTCCGGTCTTAACTACGGAGAAACAAAACATAATCATATGGAGATGGATGCTGCTCTGAAAGGATATATGGATGCCGTAATAAAAAGCCGGAAACTTACTACTGCCTGGTTTCCCGGTCTCAACGGAATCCTCGATGCATACCTGGGTAAGATACCTGAAAATTTTACTTACGATGGAAAAACTTATTCTCCTGCAAGTTTCATAAAAGAATTGGGTATAAATCCTGATGATTATGTCCTTTTAACATCATTCAGTCATCATCCTTTTTATAAGCAGTTTGTACTTGAGATACCCGACAACTGGGCTAACGGATCATTTTATAACGTTCCTGTTGATGACCTGGTTCAGATTATTGATAATTCAATAGCAACAGGATATTCAGTTGCATGGGCCAGCGATATGAGTGATAAAGGTTTTTCGATGAAGCAGGGAGTGGCAATCATACCTGAAAAAAACTGGAACGAGATGTCGGAAGAAGAGGCTATAAAGGTTTTTGACGGACCTCATCCGGAAAAAGTTATTACACAGGAACTCCGTCAGAAGGAATTTGATAATTATTCAACCACCGATGATCACGGGATGCATATAATTGGTATTGCAACTGATCAGGCTGGTGACACTTTTTACAAGGTTAAGAACTCCTGGGGAATAGTAGGTAAATATGACGGATTCATATTTGTATCAAAACCTTTTGTAATGTTGCGTACTACAAATATTATGGTTAATAAAAATGCTATTCCGCCAGCTATTGCAAAGAAGCTTGGGATACTCTGATCAATGCACTCTCTTTTTAAAAACAGGGAGTACAGGATATAATATTTTTCACTGGTAAGAAGGTCAGATTTTCTTTTACCTCTGACCTTCATACTATTAAACCATCGAATCTGTACGCAGCAATTACCTGGCGCCGGGTTTCATGTACTTATCGAGGAACTTTTCCATGGCACCGTAAAAATCATATCGATTGTTCTGGTTTCGAAAGCCATGTCCTTCGTTATCCTTTACCATATATTCCACATCAATGCCACGCTTTTTCAGTGCATCAACCATCTGGTCGCTTTCTGCTTTATTTACCCGGGGATCGTTTGCCCCCTGGGCTACAAGCAATGGTACCTTAATTTTATCGGCATGTAAAGCAGGCGAAGCTTCGGCAAATAGTAAACTGTCTTTCACCGGATTCCCAACCATCTCGTAAAACTGATCCAGATAAGGTTTCCAGTAAGGCGGGATAGTTTTCAAAAATGTGAAAAGATTAGACACTCCAACATAATCTATTGCACAACAATATAAATCGGGGGTAAAAGCAACGCCGGCAAGAGTTGCATACCCTCCATAGCTGCCGCCATAAATAGCAATATGTTTCGGATCGGCAATCCCTTCCTTTATCAGGTATTCCACTCCGTCGGTGATATCATCCTGCATTTTTTTGCCCCATTCTTTAAAAGATGCTTCCCAGAACTTTTTACCATAACCAGTACTTCCCCTGAAATTCATCTGCAGTACGGCATACCCTCTGTTGGCCAGAAACTGTACTTCAGGATTAAAATACCAACCATCTCTGGCCCATGGACCACCATGCGGATTAACAACAACAGGTAAATTTTTAGCGTCAATACCTTTTGGCAAAGTAAGATAGCCATGAATAGTTAATCCATCGCGGGAAGTATAAGTAATCGGTTTCATGGAAGCCATATCATTTTCATTAATCCAGGGATATGGATTAGAGATCTCCGCAGTTTTTTTTGTGCCAAAATCATAAACATAATATTTTACCCGAAGCCGGTCTCCATAAACCGAAACAATACCTTTTTTCCTCGCGTCATCCCAGCCGTTGAATCCTATTTCATAGCCGGGAAATTGCTGTTTCAAACCATCATTAATATCTCCCCATTCCTTGTCAAAAAAATGTTCTTCCTCCTTTTCCCCTTCCCAGCTTACACTTGCCAGCACTTTTTTCTGTTGATCATAAAATACACCTCCTAAATCATAGTCAGGATTGGCATAGAGTTCTTTAACCTCCTTTTTTAAGCCAGGATCATATTCCACCAGAGATACTTTATCTCTTCCGAAATTAGAAAGGACATAAATATTCCTGTTACCGGCATCAAACGACTGGGGATTAAAAGTATCTTTGAAGGTTGTTGTTAACAGAAGGTTGAAAGTATCCTTGTCAGTATTACGATAGAGGTAAGAAACATTTACACCATCGGTCTTTGTGGCCATCCTGATTACCCCATTATTATCAGTAAACCATGAATCGTAATTTTGTTTGTTCTCATACATTAAAGTAAGCTGACCTGTTTCTATATTTATCATGTATGGGTCGAAATATTGTTTATCTCTTTTATTTATCTGCACCAGCATTTCTTTTTCCCTGCCAGGAATAAAACGCAGAATATCCAATATACCAGTACGATAGCCAGAGAAAGGAGTAAGAGCTTTTTTATCCTCACCCGTCGCAGTTACCGAAAACAGCTGAAAGTTCTCATCCCCTCCGATATCCTGCAGATAGACTATGCGGTCTCCCTTCCAAAAATAATTCGAAATACTTCTAAGAGTATCATTTGTAACACGAATCGCATTTTCATCCCCTACTTTCTGGACAAAAATATTTAACATATCCTTAAAGTTGGCAAGATAGGAGTAGTAAGAACCATCAGGGGAAATCTGAAAATTTGTTTTGTCCCCGTTTTTGAAAAACATTTTCAGATCAACCAATGGAGCCCTGGTTTCCTTTTCTTTAGTAGAAGAAGTACATCCTGCAATCAGTAATAATGCAGTGAGTGAAATCAGATAAAGTTTACTTTTCTTCATAGTTTAAATTTTTGTATTATCAAATTTAAACAATGCCAAAGGAAAAGTCAATATTTTTTCTAATGATCTTGCTGGTTATAAATAAATTATCGGGTACTATTATTCGTTTACTTTTGATAACATTCCCTGTTACACTTTAGGAAGCACTTCTGAAATTAAGCTCTTCTGATAATTTAATCATGAGGGATAACTTCCTGACTTCAAACAGAAATCGCCTTAAGAAGGTTTGCCGGTTTTAATTTCAGACTCTATTATTATTGCATTATCTCTTAAATCTTGTTTTTCAGTGATAGTTTTCTTAGCGGCTTATTTACCTTAACCGTTGTAAAGACAACTACGAGAGTCATTATACCTCCAAAAACTACCGAAGTAACCAGGCCCATTAATTTAGCGGTAACTCCCGATTCAAATGCACCTAATTCATTCGATGATCCTATGAATATGCTATTTACAGATGCAACCCGTCCACGCATATAGTCAGGAGTGAAGAGCTGGAGAATGGTACCCCTTATAACAACGCTGACATTGTCGAATGCTCCGCTAAGAATTAGCAATATTCCTGATAATATGAAGCTTTTCGATAATCCGAAACCTATCATGCAAAGCCCGAAACCACTTACGCAAAAGAAAAGCAATCTGCCGGTATTCCTCATCGGCGGACGGAACATCAGGACAACAGCCATCAATGCTGCTCCTATGGCAGGACAGGCTCTGAGCATGCCCAGTCCCTGAGGTCCGATATTCAGGATATCCGATGCAAATACCGGAAGCATAGCAACTGCTCCACCAAACAGTACGGCAAACATATCAAGCGTAAAAGCGCCGAGCAATTCGGGTGTGTCGAAGACAAATCTTATTCCGCTGCGGATCCGGGTGAAGACACCCTCTTCTGATGCAATTACTTCATGTCTGCCGATCTTTATGAACATAACCATAAAAAACGACAGGGAATACATACCTACTACTGTTGAATATGCCGGTACAATACCAGAAAAACCATAGATCATTCCACCTATTGCCGGGCCTAAAACCGCTGCCACCTGCCAGTTTGCACTGTTCCATGTAGCAGCATTTGCATACAAACTCCTAGGTACGAGCTGTCCCATTAATGCAACCTGAGCCGGACCTAATATTCCGCGTGCCAGCCCTGATAAAAATATTGCAGTAAAAATTGGAATGATACCATATCTGGCGGAAAAATATGATGCATTTAAACTGTATATCAACAAAACCACCGACGCCAAAATAAGCAGGAGTGTGGTATAATTAACAATCTTACGCCTGTTCCATAAATCGATATAATGTCCGGCAAAAAGTGATATACTAACCTGTGGAATCACCTCTGCAAGACCAATGAATCCAAGCCAGAGAACATTGTGCGACAGATCGTATATCTGCCATCCCACAATAACCGACTGCATAAGACTTGCCATTGTCATGAAAATGCGATAGAACAGAAAATAGCGAAAATTTTTTACGCGCATCACTGCGAAAGCTTCACCCGAAAACAATAATTTCATATTGATTTAAATTTCCGGTCAAAAATGCAAAGAAATAACGAAGTTTCACAGAGACAAGTCACACTTTCTCCCCTCCTCAACCAGTTCTTGTATTACTTCTCGTGTTATTTATCCCATTTATTCAGTTCTTTGATTTCATCCCATTCTGATTTCAGAATGCTGTAATAAATGGTATCTCTGCGACGATCGTGAGTCATTAAAGTGTGGCTACGCAGAATGCCTTCCTCCCTGGCGCCGATCCTGAGTAATGCCTTTCTTGCAGGTATGTTTAAAACATCTGTTTTTATTTCAACTCTTTCATAATTCATAACTTCGAAGACATATTTAAGCATTAAGTATTTTACCTGACTGTTAATCCCTCTGCCATGATAATCTCTGGCAATCCATGTCCAGCCAATTTCAATTCTTTTATCCCTGGGCGAGATATTACCAAAACTGGTTGAGCCAATTGGTTTGTCAGATACTTTATCAATAATCGTGAAAGCCAGACGGGTTTGGTTTTTAATATCATTTACAGCCGAGTCCAACCAATCATACAATTCGTGTTTTACCGACAGATCTACTGTGAAGTAGAGCCACAATGATTTATCTTGGGCTAATTTCTCAAAGAATGGATAATCATCAGCTATCAAAGGTCGCAGAAGTATGTTATCAGTTTCCAGAGTCAGACTAAAATCAAGCATATGTTCAGACAGAAAATGAGTTGAATGAATTTTTAAATGTACCATTAAAACAAATCCGTGCCTCAGAAGTTTATTTCCGTCCCGGTAATATTTCGGTTCCCTCCACATGGTTTTCAATCAGAAAACGACCAGTAGTGTCAGAATCAAATCATTTTTTTCATACCTTTCTCTCAGAATCAAAAAATATTCTGAGTCGTTATATTATAAAACTTTAAAAATTAAATGAAAATAAAAATGAAAGCATCACTCCTGGTCTCCTTGTTAGTTATTTTCACAGCTTGTGTCGAGGTAAATAATCCGGGGGCGCGTAAGACAGGCAATGGCGAAGATTCTGATAAAATAAGTGAGAATCTTAAAATGGATACTTTACAAGCATCACTGCCTGTTTCTGTTGTGGAACCTCTTTTCCCCGAAAAGAAAATAACTGTAGGTGGCCCTGGTGCTGATATACATGGTTTCACCTCTGAAGCAATCCAGACAGCTGTTGATGCAATACATAATTCAAGTAAAGCCGGCATTGTCATCCTGTCACCTGGAAACTATGATATTATCGCCCCGGTAAAGCTTTATGATAATATAACTCTGCTGGGATCAGGTGCGAATACGGTGCTAAAAAAATGTAAAGGATACAGTTCGCCTTTTGCCATTGACGCAGATTATGGGGAACTGCAGATCACAGTAACTGATGCTTCAGGCTTCAAACCCGGTATGGGAATTGCCGTTTATGATGAAGGTCAGCGGTCGGGATGGGACCTCACAACTGCCAGGATAACAGCTATTAAAGGTAATGTTTTATATATTGATAACTATCTGGTTCGCGATTATCATGCCGACAAAAAAGGAACCGTCTCAAATAATTGTTCGGTGATCTCCGCCGTCGGCGCCGAAAATGTCAGAATTGCCAATCTCACCGTCGATGGCAGCAAAGAAAGCAATGAGATGATCGACGGTTGCCGTGCCGGAGGAATCTATCTTCACAAAGTACACAAAGCAGTTATTGAAAATGTTACTGTCAGGAATTTTAACTGCGATGGTATAAGCTGGCAAATAACAGAATACGTAACAGTACGTAACTGTGAAGTTTATGGTTGTGCAAACAGCGGACTTCATCCCGGAACCGGGTCTCCTTTCACACTTATAGAGGGGAACAACAGTCACGATAATGACGGTTATGGTTTATATGTGTGCTGGCGTGTCAGAAATGGGAATGTGAGAAATAACAGTTTTCATAACAATGGCCTCAACGGTATAAGCACTGGTCATAAGGACACTGATATGCTGTATGCCGATAATCATATCTTCGAGAACGGATCAGACGGAATTCAGCTTCGTGGCGATTTACCTCAAAATGCACCTCACCGAAGTGTTTTCAGAAACAACGTGATCGAAAATAACGGGATTAAAGAGAAAGGATACGGGATATCGGTCAATTGCAAAGCAGAAGGAGTTATTCTTGAGGACAACATTATTCGTAACACCAAAACCGGTAAACAGGTAGCTGCAGTGCTGCTGACTGCTAACAGTCTTCCGGTGGAAATGATAAACAATAAAATCAGCGGACACCCGGAGAAAGAAGTAATTAAGGAGAACAATTGAGAAAAAGACCCTTTTATTTAACTTTCCTCATTCCTGAAAATAATCTCAATACGCCTGTCGGGGATGAGCCACATTAAAGCTACAAGAATATAAATTCCACCTGAAATCCATTCACTGATCCAACTTGAACAAATTGCAACAATATAAAGTACCGGAGAAATTTTCCCCTTAAAATCTTTCCCGATAGCCTTAGAGAGTATTGAATCCTGTCCATGATTTCTTATTATCCTGGTTTGCAGAATATAATATGCTATAGCTGACATCAGGAGAATGACCCCGTACAGAGCAAGTGGAGCCTGCGCAAAATGGTTTTCCCCCATCCATCCGGTTACAAAGGGCACCAGCGATAACCAAAAAAGCAAATGAAGATTAGCCCACAAGATATCTCCTGTTACGTGTTTTACGGTATGCATCATATGGTGATGGTTATTCCAATAGATAGCCAGATAAATGAAGCTTAAGACATAACTGGAAAAAATTGGGATCAGGGGTCTAAGGTTGGCAAGCTTATCACCCATTGGTACTCTAATTTCAAGTACCATTATCGTTATTATTATTGCCAGAACTCCATCGCTGAAGGCTTCCAGTCTTTCCTTTCTCATTCTTTTTTTCTGAAATTTACAAATACTCTTCCCCTGCTATGAAACTTCAATGTTTAAGATCCTCAGCTTTCATGCTGACTCCGGCGGGTACCCATTGCGTTACTGCTTCCTGAGAAACTACCACATAGGCAGATCTTTCAATCATGTCGAGAATACGCTCTCTCGGACCTCTCTTCCAGTCGTCGCTTGCATAAAAAGCGTCCTCGGATTTTTGTCTGTGAACTAAACTTTTAAACGATCTGATCACCCAATAGCTATTATCATCATCGAGGGAAGGTCCATGAGCTACTACTTCAATATTCCATTTTTTCAGAATTGGCAGGGATTCAGTGATATAGATATCTCGAAATCTGTCCCTGGTTCCGGGTTTTAGATTCAAAATAAGGATTTCTATCATAACTTGTCATGATTTTAATATAATACAATCAGAATATCTTTTTGTTTAATAGTGATTTTTAAACTTAATTGAAATCAGTTTATCGAAAGCGCTTTAAATTATTTGCACAAACGGACTCTTTTATTTACTTTTCACGATTTAATCTACGATTTTAGTTTAGATTATCATTTTAAATCATAATGTTCTGCTGATGAGAAATTATTCACTTGACAAAAGTAAGATCAAAGTTCTTTTACTTGAAAGTATCCACGAGAATGCCAACCTTTTCTTCAGGGAAAATGGTTATACCGATGTTGAATGCCTCAACAGGGCATTGTCGGGCGAAGAACTAAAAGAAAAATTACAGACTACACATATTATCGGAATCAGAAGCCGGACAGAACTTCGTAAAAACATGCTTCTGCAGGCACCGAAACTCTTCGCTATCGGTTGTTTCAGTATAGGTACAAACCAGGTGGATATTCAGGATGCCAAAATGCTGGGGATACCTGTATTTAATGCTCCTTTCTCAAATACCCGTTCTGTAGCGGAACTGGTTATTGCGGAATGTATTATGCTTATGCGCGGCATTCCTGAAAAAAATGCACTCGCTCATCAGAAGATCTGGAGAAAATCGTTTAATAACTCAGTGGAAATAAGAGGTAAAACTCTAGGTATTATAGGTTATGGGCATATTGGTACTCAGGTTGCTATTCTTGCCGAGAACCTTGGAATGAATATCGTTTATTATGATATTGAGAAGAAACTCAGCCTGGGAAATTCCAAACCCGTTTCAAGCATGAATGATCTGTTAAAGATGTCAGATACTGTAACTGTTCATGTTCCGTTAACAGAATTAACCAGGAATATGATTTCTACCGAACAGATTGGACTAATGAAAGAAGGAGCTTGCCTGATTAATGCTTCCCGGGGAGATGTAGTTGATTACAAAGCAGTTGCTGAGGGGCTCAAATCAAATAAACTCGCTGGAGTTGCTGCTGATGTCTTTCCGCAGGAACCATCTTCCAATGATAAACCATTCGTAAATGAATTACAGAATTTCAATAATGTAATTCTTACACCTCATATAGCAGGCAGCACTCTTGAAGCTCTTGCCAATATCGGACTGGAAGTGGCAGAAAAACTGGTGAGATACAGTGATACCGGGTCCACTATCGGCGCAGTCAATTTCGTCGAGATTGCGCTTCAGGCTAACTCCTCAAAACAGCGATTTTTACATATTCACAAAAATGTGCCCGGAGTATTGGGCGAAATCAATCACTATTTTTCTTCAAGAGGCATAAATATTGCAGCTGAGTATCTGCAGACAGATGCTGATCTGGGCTATGTCATCCTGGAAACTGACAGCGAGCTGGATGCCTCAGTTCTCAAAGACCTTAAGAATATCCCACATACAATAAGGGTCAGAATACTTTATTAAAAACTGAATAGTCAGCTCCTACTTTCCGCCGGGAGGACAGTTCTTTCTCAGATAGTTGGTATAAAGAGTAGCCAGGTGAAGTAATGTGCCTTCTCCTTCAGAAAGGCCATGTGTCCGGTTAGGATATGCCATAAACTGAAACTGTTTATTATATTTAACTAATTCATTAAGAAGCATTTCAGCGTTCTGGTAATGAACATTATCATCGCCGGTTCCATGTATATACAAGAGGTTCCCTTTAAGATTTTTTGCATAGGTGATTGGCGATCCTTTCACAAAGTCTTCCATATTCTCCTGTGGCAAACCCATATAGCGTTCCTGGTACACATTATCGTATGTAAGCAAATTAGTAACCGCAGCGATTGCAATACCTGTTTTATAAATATCGGGATATTGGAACATCAGATTCAAAGTGGCAGAACCTCCCCCACTCCATCCCCATACAGCAATTCTTTCAGGGTCGACAAAATTCCATTTCAGGATTTCTTTGGCAGCCATAGCCTGATCGTGGATATTTATCTGACCTATTTTCCTGTAAATGGATTTTCTCCATGCTGCTCCTTTTGGAGCAGGTGTACCCCTGTTATCAAGTGAGATATAGATATAACCATCTTTTGCCATATCACCAAGATAAAGGAAATCGCGGGCCCTACCATAAGTATCTATTACTGTAGCCTGTGCAGGTTCGGTATATACAAAAAATACAACAGGATATTTTTTTGAAGGATCAAAATCGGAAGGTTTCACCATCCATCCATCCATTTCCACATTGTCCACAGTTGTAACCCTGAAGAATTCGGTTGTAGGTTTGACTCTGAGCGAATCGAGATGAGAAATGATTCCCTTCTTTTCATTTAGTGGTTTTTGATTTGCCACATAAATAAATTCGCGTGAAGGCCGTGTGAAATTATTGGAGAATGAATGAACAGCATATTTCCCATTTGGAGAGAAGGAGTAACTGTGCGTTCCCTTTAATACATCAGGACTCATCAATTCAGCCGTACCTGTACCGTTAAGTTTTGTGCGGTACAGATAATTCTGTGTTGCATTATCGGGCGAAGCCATAAAATAGACATAACCCTTCTTCTGGTCGATATAAGTAATATCGGAGAAGTCATAATTCCCATGTGTTACAAGTTTTTCAGGCTTTCCTTCAAGAGAAACCTGGTACAGATGCCTCCAGCCGTCCTTTTCAGAATCCCAGAGAATACTTTTGGTTCCATCCAGCCAGATAAATTTGTTGGTAAAGTCAATGGCATAAGGATTCCCTGGCTGATAAATATCTACCCAGGCAGGATCCGATTCCTCCTCAATGACTTTTGATATGCCTGTTGAAGCGTCTGAAATATAAAGTTTGCTTTCATTCTGCTTCCGGTTAAGCTGCTGAGTAAGAAGATTGTTTGTTGATGGTATATACTCAAGCCGTACAATATAATTCTGAAATGGATCACCGGGAATATTCATCCATGTGGTTTTTGCATCGGCAACATTTACCACACCTATCTTACAGGAAGAAGGATTCTGTCCAACTTTTGGATATTCGATAGGTATTATCCTTGAGTATATGGAATCGGTATTGTTAATAAGGTAAAACTTACGGATTTTGCTGGCGTCAAGCTGCCAGTAGGCGATCGTTTTACTGTCGGGGCTCCAGCGGAAACCATCACGACAGGCAAATTCTTCCTCGTAAACCCAGTCGAAAGTACCGTTTATAAGAGTAACAGAACCATCTGTCGTAAGGGGCTTTATTTGTGAACTGGCAAGATCCTCTACATAAATATTATCATTGCTGACATATGCAACCGACCTGGCATCGGGGGAAAATTTTGCAAACATTAAGGAAGATTCCGGTAGTGTTTTTCCCAGTTGTGATAGAGATCCGGATTTTATGTCAAGTACCCAATAATCACCCTTGGTATTCAGCCTCCATACTCTTTTTGTGTTGGTAAACAACAATACTTTTTGCTGGTCACCCGAAAACGAATAATAACTGAACTGCAGCGGAGTATTACTGCCTGCAGGAGTAAGCTGTTGTTTGGACAAAACAACCGCCGGTTTATTATCAGGCAGAGTGTACTTAACAAGTTCATTTTTCTCAACACGGAAATAGGAATTACCGTCAACAGACCAGTTTATGTCGCTTACCTGCGAAATTCCGGTAAATGATATAATGAAGAATAACACCGGGATAAGAAAAACTATAATTCTGCCTCGGCGATCTGACAAATAATAAGGTTTAGACATTTTTTTAAGTTTAATGTATTGAAATGTAAATATTTATTTAATAATAGCGATAATATATCACTACAGTTCAAAAGTCAATTTCAAATTTTTAAAGTTAAAAAAATGCTGATACTTTCAGGACATGAAATTTTAAAATTCATTTCTGATAAATTTTATAACAGGATCAGGATTATTAATGAAGCTGTCTTAAAAGAAAAAATCAATTAACCACAAAGGGGCACAAAGTAAATTCACAAACCTGCCTGCCGGCAGGCAGGGGACACAAAGTCACGATAACTATCGGGATAAATATCATGATCTTACCTTTGTGTACTTTGTACCTGCTTTGTGTACTCCCAATGCTTCGGTCGGGATCTTCGCTTCTCTTCGATTTGTGGCTGAGAGTAACTTTTTAGACAGCCTTTTTTATGCTTTTTCAGTATTCATCTGATTCTCTTCCTCTTTGAAACGGTTTCTGAATTTTTCATGATATCTTCTTCTCCATTCCGGATGATTATATCGGCGCGTATGAGGACCAATTCCGGAAAGAAGAATTTTCGACAGAATGAATAATCCGGCCATTTGCCAGAATGTTAGTACCGGTCCGTGAAACAGGATAGGAATAAGCGAATTCCATAAAAGCATTGTGACAAAGATCGCAAGGGTTATAAAACATAAACCCAGTAAAGCGAATCCTGCAAATCTGAAAATCCTAAAAGCTTTCATACTAATTGTTTTTTAATAGTTTATACAGTTCATCTAATTTTTCTCTTAGAGCAAGCACAGCATAGCGTTTCCGCGAAATGAGGGTGTTTATGCCAATACCCGTTTTTTGAGATATCTCCCTGAAACTCATATCCTCAAATTCATTGTCTACGAATACCTCTCTTTGCTCTGACGGCAAATCTGAAAGAGTCTCCTCGATGGCTTCCCATATCATTTCTTTTATATCGTCATCTTCTGCCAGATGACCCAGAGACGGAAGGATTTCTTCAAGAGTCAGCGGACCGTCTTCATCATTTTTTGCATTGGTATTATAACTGATGCTTACCGGCTTTCTCTTACGGAACAGATCGGTGATACGGTTATCAGCTACTCTATATAGCCATGCTGTGAGACTTTCAACCCTCCTGATGTCGTTGAAACCAATAGTAAGCTGGTAAAAGATGTCCTGCAGAATATCTTCCGCCTCTACCTCGTCGGAAATTCTTTTTCTTATATAGCCAAGCAGACGTTTTCGCTCGCTTTTATAAACAGCTCCAATTTTTTCTGACTCTTTCGGACTCATTCAAGAGGTTGTTTATTCGCATAGACGAAACAGAGAAACAAATATTTTAAATAAATAGAGAATTTTTATTTTCCCCGGCTGTCCATCATAATCAGCTGGTAAAAAAATAAAACAGGAATATAGGACGCGATGGATTGGTTAAATTCTAAGATCGCTCATGGAGATTACTTTAAATTAATATATGTAAAGTTATCTCTTATTTAATAACGGAAAACAGATTGTGATTATATCAGATATTGGGGGGTTTAGGAAAATGCCAATCCGGGATTGCCTGGCATCTTGCCCATTACATTTTTTAGAATCCCGGATCAGGCGAAAATCTGATCAGAGTGTAATAATAATCTTAAGCAATTCCTGTTTTGATTTTCCAAGTTTAATGCCAAGTATCTCCATCATCTCTTTTTCATTGCCCTCATCATAGGAAAGGTCTTTGTCAGTAAGGTTTTTGTACTTCTTCCGAAGTTTTGCCTTTTTTTCATTCCAGTATTCTGTATTACTCTTCATGACTCCTGGCTTTAAAATGTTATTCTGTTCTGAATCAGCTTTCCCCTCTAAAAAAACAATTGAACCGGAAGCTAGATTCATTATATGTTTATTTAAAATTTACTTATGAAAAAACTTATTTAATATCAACATACTATCAGTTCATCCTTTAAACAACTCTTTATTACTATGATAGCTTTTTGAATCTTTAAAAGAATAAACAAAGGATGTGCCAAAAACAGGACCAGAATAGGAATGGCCGAGTTAAATCAACTAAAATCCTGATTTACTGATACTTTGAAAATTGTTAAAATTTTGTTACAGGAAAAGTTTCAAAGAAATATTCCCAAAATGAAAAAATATTAAAACTATTTTCGCATATCTGAAAAGGATTCTCCAGCCTGACAGCCGCTATAGCTCATTGATCTCAGCCCGACAGTGAGGCTGTACAAGCAGTCATATCATAGAAAGGAAAGGTTGTCGGGCTTGTTACCAAAGACAAGCCCGTTCTCTTAAATTATTCTGACCTAAGTGTATTTACCGGATTGGTAGTAGCTGCTTTATACGACTGATAACCTATTGTTGCCAGTGCTATTAAACAGCTTATAGAAACAGTCATAGCAAAGATCCACCAGGAAATACCGGTACGATAAGCAAAACTTTCGAGCCACTTTCTCATCATCAGAATCGAGACGGGACAGGCAATTATTGCGGCTATAAACAC
>WSSedB1CaDRAFT_10000579_pt1 | contig 15411 bp, 10 predicted proteins | sample WetSurSB1Cattail_FD_9460 | JGI IMG/M metagenome (IMG submission 9460)
GGTGGTAGCGGCAGCGGTGGTGGCGCGCCGCATNGAGCCATATCTGCGCGCGCAGATTACGCAGACACTGGCCGAACGGCTGCACGCCCGCGTCGAGCTCGACAGCATTCACGTGATGCTCGTCGGCGGCGCGAAGGGCCGGTGGGGCGTGGTGGCCGAGGGCCGCGGGTTGCGTATCTGGCCGTCGCAGCAGTTCACCGCGCACGCGGCGCAGTCCGACTCTGGCGCGCCACTCATTCAGCTCGACGAGTTCAACTTTCACGCCCCGTTGCACTACCACTTTGGCAAACCGGTCGTCATCTCGATGGTGCGGCTTTCGGGGTTTACGATTCATGTGCCGCCCCGCTCCGCGCGGCAGGCCGCATCAGTGGCAGCGCCGCTTCAGCCTGGACGCTCCGGCACGCTCGCACCGTTCGTCGTTGAGCGCATGGAGTGCGATGTTGCGGAACTGGTGCTCGAAACCGACAAGCCAGACAAGCTGCCCATGGACTTCAGCCTGCACCAGCTACGCTTGAGCCACATTGCCGCCGCCGATGCAATGCAGTTTGAAACGGAGATCGTGAACCCGCGCCCGGTGGGCATCATCCGTTCTGCGGGCCGGTTCGGCCCATGGCAGGCCGACGATCCTGGCGCCTCGCCGGTTGAGGGTACATACGAGTTTGACCACGCTGACCTGCGCTCGTTCAAAGGCCTGGCAGGAACTCTCCACTCTACCGGCCGCTTCCAGGGCACGCTGCGCGACGTGACCGTGGACGGCGACGCGCACGTGCCCGACTTCAGCCTTGATCGCTTTGGCAGTTCCATGCCGCTGCACACGCACTTCCATGCGCGCGTCGACGGCACGAATGGCGACACCTGGCTCGAGCCGGTGCAGGCCACGCTGGGCCGTTCGTACTTCACCACGCGCGGCCGCATTGTGCGGATGAGGACCTTGCTCCAGAACGGCGGCATTGCGTTGTCTTCGCCTCAGTCCGTCATTGCCGCGCCCTTTGCCGGTGGCCACGACCAAGGACAACGTCTTTGTCACCATCCCCATCTCTGTGCAGAACCGCGTGCGGCCAGAGAAGGTCTACGACGCGTTCTACAAGCTCTCTGATCCGGTGGCGCAGATCAAGTCTTACGTCGAGCAGGTGATCCTGGGCCACGTGCCCAGCATGACCCTCGACGAGGTGTTCGCTTCGCAGTCCAGCATCGCTGCCGCCGTCAAGCAGGAGTTGGACGCTGACATGGCGGCTTTCGGTTACGAGATCGTCAACGTGCTCGTAACCGACATCATCCCCGACGCCAAGGTTAAGTCGGCCATGAACGATATCAACGCCGCTCAGCGCGAGCAGGTGGCCGCCACCGCCCGAGGCGAGGCCGACAAAATTCTCGTTGTCAAAAAGGCCGAAGCCGAGGCCGAAAGCAAGGCGCTGCAGGGGCAGGGCATCGCCAACCAGCGGAAGGCAATCGTCGAGGGGTTGCAGGCTTCCATTGAGCAATTCCAAAAGGCCGTCGAAGGTGCAACTTCGAAAGACGTCATGCAGCTTGTGCTGGTAACGCAGTATTTCGACACGCTCAAGGCTATCGGAGAGAGTGATAAGACCAACACGCTTTTTCTGTCGCATGCCCCGGGGGCGGTGCAAGAAGTTTCCAACCAGATTCTCGACTCCATGCTGGTGGCCCAGAACGCGAATAAGTAGGGTCGCGGGCGCTGCAATTCCCGCGCCAGGTGCCGTCCAATGTGATACTTTGGCCTGTTCACACCGTTGCCACTTTCACGAGCAATGGAACAGGACGAGGAGTCGCAATGCACTGGACCAGCCGTACCGCACTCTACAGGCTACGTGTGCCCATTTTGGCCCTGGCGCTCGCTTTGGCGAGCCGGGCTACGCAGGCGCAGGCACCCTCCACTTCCTCCGCGCACGATGAGTGGTGGCGCCACGCCGTCATCTACGAAATCTATCCCCGCAGCTTTCAGGACTCTGACGGCGACGGCATCGGCGACATCAAGGGCATCACGTCGCGTCTGGACTACCTGAAAGACCTCGGCATCGATGCCATCTGGATCACCCCCATGTACCCCTCGCCGGGCGTCGACTACGGCTATGACATCTCCGACTACACCGCAATCGACCCGGTCTACGGTACGCTGGCCGACTTCGATATGTTGGTCGCTGAGGCGAAGAAGCGCCAAATCCGTGTGCTGATGGATTACGTCATCAACCACACTTCCGACCAGAATCCGTGGTTCCTTGAGTCGCGCTCTTCGCGCACAAATCCCAAGCGCGACTGGTACATCTGGCGCGACGGCAAAGGCGAGACTGAGACCGACAAAAGACAGCCGCCCAACAACTGGCAGTCCTGGTTCGGCGGACCAGCCTGGGAGTGGGACCCCATCACGCGGCAGTATTACTACCACTACTTTTATGTGCAGCAGCCGGACCTGAACTGGCGTAATCCCGAGGTACGTGATGCCATGTATGGCGTGCTCGACTTCTGGATGAAGCGCGGCGCGGCCGGCTTTCGAATCGATGCCGTCTCGCGCTTGTTTGAGGATCCAAACCTGCACGACGATCCCTTCCTTCCCGGTCGCAACGCCTACGGAGATCGCAACATTCAGCACAAGTACACGGATGACCTGCCTGAAGTGCACGATGTGCTCAAGGAAGTGCGTCGTGTAGTCGACAAATATCCCGGCGATCCGGTGCTCATCACAGAGGCCGATGAGCCAAATGTGCAGGCGCTCACCAAGATGTACGGCGACAAGAACGACGAAGTGCAGCTTCCTATGGACTTCCAAATCGCCGACGTCAACCAGCTCTCCGCGCCGCGCTTTCGCCAGTTGTTCAATGAGATCGAGAGCAACTCCGCGAACGGCCAGCCCGAGTACTTCTTCTCTAACCACGACCAGCCGCGCCAGTGGGATCGCTACGGCGACGGCGAGCATAACGACCAGATCGCGAAGCTGATGGCTGTGCTGCTGCTGGCCACGCGCGGCACGCCGCAGATGTATTACGGTGAGGAACTCGGCATGCGCACCACCGATCCGGCGCGCATTGAGGATGTGCACGACCCCATCGGCAAGCGCGGCTGGCCCAAGGACAAGGGCCGCGATGGCGAGCGCACGCCGATGCAGTGGGACGGCTCTGCGCTGACCGGCTTTACCACCAGTGCGAAGCCCTGGCTGCCAGTGCCGCCCAGTGCCGCCACCTATAACGTGGAGTCAGAAAGGAAGGACCCGAACTCCATCTTCAACACATACAAGCGCCTACTCGCGCTGCGCAAGACCGATCCGGCCCTGCGCGACGGCTCGCAGCAATCGATCAACAACGACGATCCCGAGGTCGTTGCTTTCCTGCGCCGGGAGGGTGACCGCACGGTGCTGGTCGCGCTGAATATGAGCGGGCACGCACGCACCGTGCCATTTCATCTTCAGGCCAACGGCGTGAAAGGCACGCGCCTCACCCCGCTGCTGAGCACACCGGCCGCAGGCTCGTCCTCAATTCCGCTCGACCATGTGGAGCTCGCGCCGTTCGCGGCGTTGGTGGCCGCGGTCGAGTAGACAACAGGATGATTGCGCTGTGGGGCTGACCTCATCTAGAGAGCGCTATGCGCTCGTTCGACTTCTATTCACCGTTGCCGCTTCCACGAGCAGCGGAACATCAACAAGGAGACTGCAATGCACTGGACCAAGACCATCGCAAGCTGCGCTTCGGCTCTGCTTCTGGGAGCTGTGGTGCTCGCCGCTGGAGAGCAAAGCGCACGCGCCCAGCAGCAACCCAAATCGACGGCCTCCGCGGAGCAGGACTGGTGGAAGAATGCCGTCATCTACGAAATCTATCCGCGCAGCTTTCAGGACTCGAACGGCGATGGCGTCGGCGACCTGAACGGCATCACACAGCGGCTCGACTACCTGAAGGCCCTCGGTGTTGACGCCATCTGGCTCTCGCCGGTTTATCCCTCGCCCCAGGCCGACTTCGGTTACGACATCTCAGACTACGAAAACATCGACCCACAGTATGGCACTCTGGCCGACTTCGATCGCCTTGTCGCCGAAGCCAACAAACGCCATATCCGGGTGATTATGGATATGGTGATGAACCACACGTCCGATAAACACAAGTGGTTTCTCGAGTCGCGCTCCTCGCGCGCCAATCCATACCGCGACTGGTACATGTGGCACGACGGAAAAAATCAAACGGCCACAGACAAGGGTGAAGTCCCCAACAACTGGCAGTCTGCCTTTGGCCACTCCGCATGGGAATGGGACGAAACTACGCGCCAGTACTACTATCACAAGTTCTATATTCAGCAGCCTGACCTGAACTGGAACAACCCCAAAGTTCACGAAGCCTTCAAGGCTATCATCGCGTTCTGGCTCAAGCGTGGTGTCGGCGGCTTCCGCTTTGATGCCATTACCACGCTCTACGAAGATCCCAACCTCGTCGATGACGACGTCCTGAAGGACAAGGATGGCAAGCCGACTCTGAATGCTTACGGCGACATCGCGCTCAACGATTCCCGGACGAATAACCTGCCCGGCGTCCACCCGGTGATGGCAGAGATGCGCGCCGCCGCCGACAAGTTCACATCCAACAAGTTTCCCGGCACGCGTGTCTTCATCGGCGAGACCTACCTGCCCAACGTGGCCGAACTCGAAAAGCAATACGGAACCGCAGACGAACCCGAGTTCCACCTGCCCATGGACACGCAGATCGGCTTCATCAACAAACTCGATGTGGCCACATTCCGCGCCCGCCTCACGGACGCAGAGGAGAACCTGGGCGGCCATACGCCGCTGCTGGTCTTCGACAACCATGACAATCCACGTCTCGATGCTCGCTACGGCGACGGCGTGCATGATACCGACATCCAGAGAGTCATCTCCACAATCCTGTTTGCGAGCAAAGGTGCGTCGCTCTTCTACTACGGCGACGAGATCGGCATGAAGACCACGCCGCCCACGCGCAAGGAGGACGTGAAGGATCCGGTGGGTGTTACGGGCTGGCCCAAGGAAAAGGGCCGTGATGGTGAGCGCACTCCAATGCAGTGGGACGCGAGCGCCAACGCCGGCTTCAGCAAGGCAGCCAGTACTTGGCTGCCCGTGCCGCCGACGTACAGCGTCGTAAACGCCAAGGCTGAACAGGCAGATCCCAACTCGCTCTTCGCTTGGTACCAAGCCCTCATTCGCCTTAAGAAGACCAACCCCGCTCTTGCCAGCGGAGAAGAAGCGCAAATCGATTCTCAGAATCCCAAGGTGCTTAGCTGGGTGCGCAGGGTTTCCGGCGCGCCGGCGGTCGTGGTCAGCGTCAACTTCACGGCTGATCCGCAAACCGTCAGTCTCGCGGCTCCTGGGTCCGAGTCTCGTGTCAAGACACTGCTCAAGACTCCAGGCGCAGCCGACCCGGCTTCACTGGGCTCCATCGTCCTTGGCCCCTACGGGGTCTACGTGGGCGAAATACAGCGCTGAGTCCTGATCCCCATGCACAGCAACGACGGCTCCAGAAAGGAGCCGTCGTTGCTGTGCATGAGCCGAAAAATCTACGAAATATCGTAGTAAGTATCGTCCGAATTTTCTTCCGTATCGAGCGCAACCGGTTGTGCTTCCGCCTGCTGCAGCCGGGCCAAGGTTTTACGGTAGTACCAAGCTGCCGCCAGCCCGCCCGCCAAAGCTGAGGCTGCCGCCACCGCGCCCACTTTCAGCCAGCCCGCGGATTCTCTCTGTTGCGTTTGCCCTGGAGTGGAAACATTAGAATCTAAATCGCTTGCCATGGACTTGTGTCTCTCTCCCGCGGATTTGCTGGTTGCACTGCCCCACGATAATGTACTGCAGCATCTGTTGTCCGTGCAGGAAAAAGTCATATATACCGCAATGCGATAAAATCTCAATTTTTGTATTTGCTTTCACGCCAATCTATAGTAAGGTGTAGATATTCCGGTTGGGAGTGACATGTGCTTACCACTCCGAGACGGAAGCAATTTGCGTCACTGGCCTCCCGGCACGAACAGCAAGAACGTTCGTGCCGTCTTTTTTTGCGCGTCCACGGCACGTTGCTCATCGCCGACCCGTCCGTTCGCACTTCAGGATAAAATGAGCGAACGAGGGCGCATGTTCAAGCAGACAATCTATCGCTGGGCGTTTGGTCTAGCCGTCGGCGTTCTGACCGCCGTCAGCTACGCACAGTGGTCCAACCCGGCCGACGACGTTCCCGCCTACCACACCTCAGCGCCTCTCAAGGTTAGCTCTCTGCCGCCCATTCTTGCCGGCTCCAAGCTTACAGGCGAGAACTTTCGCTTCCCCTGGCAGGTTCATGTCTACCAGCAGGCCGCGCGCATAGGCAATGTGATCTACCAGTTGCCCTGCTACTGCCGCTGCGACCGTGCACTTGGCCACACCAGCCTCCGCAGCTGCTACGAGGGACTGCACGGCACCGAGTGCTCCACCTGTGCCAAGGAGGCTTTTTTCGCGTACCGTGAAACCAAGGCTGGCAAGACTCCCGCGCAGATCCGCGCCGCCATCAGCCGTCACGAGTACGAGAGCATCGTCCTCGAGCAGCAGTAGCGGCCTCTGAGGCCGCGGCTGCAGGTTACCGGTTGATCCCCAACCAGTAGTGGTAGACGACCCCGCCCAATCCGCCGGCCATTTCAGCAACTTTCTGCCCCGGGTCGCCGTAGATCTCAAACCCGTCCACAGAGCAGAGGGCCGCAAGCTGTGGAACCCATTGCTGCACCACAAAGCCCAGGAAGTGCGCCTCCACGGCAGCGGCGTCTGCGTAGGTCTCCACCAGCCGGACTCTCTTGCCGTCCGCGCTGGAGAACCATTCGTATCCCAGCGTTCCAGGCTCGGTTTTGCTGCTCTCGGTCATGGTGCGTGCAACGCTCTGGAACGCGTCCAGCTTCCCGTCATTGACCGTCAGATTCACGGTCAGTCGAACCACTTCCTTCACCACGCGTGACCTCCATTTGAATGGTGTTTTGAGGAGTGTCAGCCACCCTATCATTCCAGTCGGCGACTGCGAAATCGGAATTGACGTAGAATAGAGTCTGCAGCACGAGCCAGTTGGCCCGGCTCGCACCCGCCTTGCTTCGGAATCTGCCGAAGCAGCCAAGTGGGGGCGTCACGGTTTCGACGGGATCGCTTGCGGCACGGAGGCATGCCGGGGTGTGGGCACCCGTAATCGCTCGCAAAACAAAAGTTGCCAACGATAATCTGGCACTTGCTGCTTAATTAACTAAGCAGCCGTCCTCCGCGGCTTTGCCTATGGGCCGTGAGCGGGCGTCGCACAGTAGGCTGGCGGTTGCGGCTCGGTCCGTGTCGTACCCGCGAGATCATCGGACTAGTTTCATGCGCATCTTGTCCGTTCTGAGTGCATGAAGCGAAACCTTCGGAACCGGACTGAGCATGGATTCTCCTGGCTGACAACGATTTCGGACGCGGGTTCGACTCCCGCCGCCTCCACCATATAGGCCTGAATTTCCAGGCCATCGCTGGTTCCAGCAATGCGGTGAGCACAACCTCCTACGAGCGAACTGGTCCTGTAGATTCGCGAACCACCAGTTCCGGCTCCACCGTAATGTCTTCGCGCGTGTCGGCCGTGCCGTGAATTCGGTTCAGCAATGTCTGAGTCGCAATTCTTCCAATCTCGGCGAGTGGCTGGCTGATCGTCGTTAGCCGGGGCAGCGTGTAGGCTGCGGCCTTGATGTTGTCGAACCCTATTACCGAAACATCACCGGGAATCCTGAGATTGAAGTCCTGCAGCGCGCGCATGGCACCCATTGCAGAAATGTCGTTGAAGGCTACCAGCGCAGTGAATGGTACCTTTGAGGCCATCAGCTGCTGCACCACCGGGTAGCCCAGCTCGGGCGACGACATATCGCGCTCGAGTGTCACCACTAGTTCCGGTTTGATTCTCAGGCCCAGCTTCTCCGCCGCTGCCACCAGACCCTTCCAGCGCTCATCGGAGTCGGAGCTGAAGGATTGTCCACGCATGAAGGCGATCTCGCGATGCCCGAGCTCATACAGATGCGTCATGGTCAGCTCTGCAGCGCGCGCATGGTCCAGCGAGACATTGGTTACGCCCTCCACCTTCCGGTGTCCGGCAACTGCGACTACCGGAATCGGGATGGGGTGCTCCAACAGCGTGTCAATGGCGATGATACCCTGCGCCCCGCGCCCAATCAGCATGCGCGTATATTCGTCTACCAGCTTGGGCTTGTGGCGGTGATGCGCGGTGAAATAGAAATATCCGGCATTGATGAGCTGATCGCCGATGCCACTCATCACCTGGGTGTGGTAGCCGTCGCCGAGCTCGGGTACGAGGATTCCAATCGTCAGGGTACGCCGGTTTCTCAGTGAGCGGGCCAGGAGACTCGGCTGGTAGTTCAGCTCTTTGGCAACAGCCTTGATACGGTCGCGCGTTGCCTGGGGAATTGACCGCCCCGGCACATCGTTCAGAACCACTGAAATGGTCGCCGGATTCAGTCCCAAATGTGCGGCCAACTGCTTGAGACTGACGGATTGGTAGGCGTTTGGCCGGACTGCGTCCTTCTCGCCCTTATTCGGCTCGCTCTTGCTCATGAATGCGTCTCAGCAGGCACCAAACTACTCAGTAACTATACATCGGTGCATAGTTATCGCATCCAGTCTTTCTGCCTGCAGCGCAGGGAATGCATGAATTCACGCAGAGGATAAGTCTGGTAGGCAAGTACGGAGCGGCAGACGCGACACGTTTTCCTACTCGGAACGGCGGCCGGGGGAACCTGAAAAATTGAAGGTGGAGAAATGCTTGTTTTCGCCATTGATTTCAGCCCGCAGCTCCAGCCATAGCTCATTGGGGATCTTCAGGAAGACATCCACCACGTTGGGGTCAAACTGGGTTCCGGCGCAGCGCAGAATCTCCTCACGCGCCGCATCAAAACTGCGTGCCTTGCGGTACGGACGGTCGCTGGTGATCGCATCCATGGCGTCTGCTACAGCAAAAATGCGCGCCCCGATCGGGATTTCTTCGCCGCGCAGTCGGCTGGGGTAGCCGTTACCGTCGTAGTACTCCTGGTGGGTATAGACAATGGCTGCCGCTTCGCTGAGGAAGGGAATCTTGCGCAGAATGTGGTAGCCGCGCGTACAGTGGTCGCGCATCACTTCCTCTTCTTCCGGGGTCAGTTTGCCAGGCTTGCGCAAAATCTCGTCCGGAATCGCCATCTTGCCGATGTCGTGCAGAAAGGCGCCGCGCGCAATCACCTTGATCTCCGCCGGGGGAAGATTCATGGCCCGTGCCAGCGCAATCGTATAGGCCGTCACCCGCTTGGAGTGGCCCTCGGTTTCCGAGTCCTTCAGATCGAGCGCATCGCCCAGCGCCTCCAACGTCACGTCGTAGGAGTGCTCCAGATCTTCCATCGCCTGCCGCAGCAGATCGGTTCGTGCGCGCACCACCTGCTCAAGGTTCTGCTGATACGACTGGTTCTCCTCGATCGCCTGGCGGTGCTCCAGGGCACGGCGAACCGTTGCCACCAGATGCTCGCGCTCGAACGGCTTCAGGAGGTAGTCGTAGGCGCCACGGCGCATCGAGTCGATCGCCACGCTGATGTCGTGGATTGCGCTCACCATCACAACTGGCAGGTGCGGTTGGTTGTTGCGTAGCCGCTCGAGCAACGCGATCCCGTTGCCGTCCTGCATCACGATGTCGGTCAGAACCAGGTCAAATGGACCCGACTGCAGAAGTTCTATGGCGTGTCTGCCGCTGCTGGCCATCTCCACTACGTGGCCTTCTCGCTCCAGAGTAGCGCTAATCATGGCGCGCACTGGCGCCTCGTCATCCACCACCAGAATGCGAGCGCGCGGTCTCCCTGCATCGCCGCTACGCGCATCATTCGGGTGCGCCGCAGGCTTAGTGGAATCGTCGCCGGGATGTGCAAGGTTCGATGCCAAGTTCTACCTTCTCCTGCGCCACTCGCCTTCAGAACTGCCGCATCCAAACTGGTCCTCGTGTACCGCCGCCTGCCCAGTGGTCAAGATGCCCTTGCTATGGGTGCCGGGCATTCTGCCAGGCGGTTCGATCCGGGGAAATTGTGCCCTGCGCGGTTTCATCTTCACCGCGCAGGGCTGAACAGTGCACGTCGATTAGGCCAAGTCGCGTCTCTGTTCTCGATCGCTCTACCTTAACGCAGGATCAACCTACGCACAGCATAAGCCACGCCGCAAGTCCAACTGACGGCAGTATCAAAGTATTCAACGAGGCACAGAAAGGGAAATGCGAATCTCAAAAACTTAAGTACCCCTCTTCATTGATGAGCCTCAAATTCTTACGCAGAGCACATGTCCGCGGTTCCGTTCTCAGCCCTGCGCTTTGTGTCTTGTGCGCCGTACAGCAGCCCATCCCTCCTTGATGATCTGCCGCGCGCGGCCAATGGCCAGCGCATCTGCAGGCACATCATGTGTGATGCACGAGCCTGCCCCGACATAGGCGCCTGGCCCGATCGAAACCGGGGCCACGAGTGTCGAGTCGCTTCCTACAAACGCACCTTCACCTATATGTGTCGGATGCTTGTGAACCCCGTCGTAGTTACAAGTAATCACGCCTGCGCCGATGTTCGTGCCCGCCCCCACCTCAGCGTCACCGAGGTATGCGAGGTGGCCGGCCTTAACGCCCTTGCCTAGCCGCGCCTTCTTCGTCTCCACAAACGCGCCCAAGTGCGCATCTTCGCCGATCGTGCATCCGGGGCGCATGTGCGTCATCGGACCGATGTTCGCGCCCTGTTCAATGACGCTGTCCTTCAATACGCAGCCCGGCAGGACCAGAACGCGGTCGCCGATCGTGCAGTCCTGAATCACCGAATAGGAGCGAATATGTGTTTCCGTGCCCACACGCGTGTGCCCCAGCAACTGCACAAATGGCTCAATCACCGTATCCGGCGCGACTTCCACCTCTGCGTCAATCACGCACGTCTCCGGCCGGTAGATCGTCACTCCGGCCGCTATCAGCGCGCTAGCCTTGGATGCGCGCAGACTGGCGTCAATTGCCACTAGCTCGGCAACCGAGTCAGCTTCCCACAGTTCCGCTGGATCGGCCGCCAGCACAGTCGCAAAGCTCGAGCCTGTATGGCGAATTTTTTCGGCAAGCTGCTGCGCGCCCTGCTCCAGCAGAGCTTCTGGATGCGCGGGCAGTGCCGCAACACGAAACACGCCCACACGTGCCTCGCGTCCATACTCGGCCTGCTCATCCAGCGACGCGGCCAGTAGTGTGGCCGCCACGTTGCCGGTGCGGTGTGCATGCACCAGTTCGGTTAGCGACGCTGGCGTCAGTAGCGGAACGTTGCAAGGCAGCAACAGCACGTCATCGTAGCCTGCAACCGCCGCGTGGCTCATCACCTGCACTCCGGTGGCGGCAACAACAGCGCGCACAGGTTCCGTCGCAGAGCCGGCAACAATCAGCACGTCCTCGGCTTTAGCTACGCTCAGAGCTGCCGCGACGGCGTGGCCTGCCAGTGATCTGCCTCCGGCCTGGTGCAGCGCCAGTGGGCGACGCGAATTGAGCGTAGCGCCGTCGCTTGCCGCCAAAATCATGACGGCCAGTGTTCGGTGGCTGTCATTCGTTTGCTTGCTCACTACTTCTTCTCCCCCGGCGCAGCCGGTTGCGGAATCGTAATGTCCACCGGATGCACCGCGCCCAGCTTTAGCTCCTCGAGCCCCGGCTTGATCTCTGCTCCGTTGCCCACTACTAGAACCGCCAGTTTGTCCGGGTGAATGTACTTTTTCGCCGCAGCGGTCACGTCGGCCAGCGTCACCTTCTCGATCCCCGCCCTATATGTCTCCAGGTAGTCGGCCGGGTAGCCGTAGAACTCCAGCCGCTCGCTCTCTGCCAGCACTTTAGCCCGCGTGTCGTACTGGAACAGGAACGAGTTCAGGATGTCCTCCTTGGCCCGCTTGAGCTCTGCGTCCGTAAAGGGCTGTTCTGTCAAGCTGGAGAGTTCCTTGAGCGCCGCCGCCGTTGCATCCACTGTCGACGCGCTCTTGGTCATTACCATCACGCGGAACGTGCCAGGGTGGTCATAGCTGTAGCCATAGCCACCGCCCACTGCATAGGCCAGGCCCAGCTCGGTGCGCACTTTCTGGAAGAGCCGGCTGCCGAAGCCGCCGCCCAGAATGTTGTTCATCACCGCCAGCGCCGGTACGTCGGGATTGCGCCGGTCCGTACCCAGCCCCATGATCTCCACGTTCGACTGGTTCACGTCTTCTTTGTTGATGAAATACACGCCCGCCGTCGGATCGTGGAAGACCTCGTGATGAGCGGGCAAAGGCTTCACCGGAGGCAGCGGTTCAAAGGTCGCGCGCAGCTTGGCTTCCATCGCCGCAGGGTCGAAGTCGCCGCTCACGCTCACAATCAGCTTTCCCTTCAAAGAGCGGTCGTGCCACGCGCCCAGGTCGGCCAGCGCAATCGCGCCCACTGTTGCCAACTCCGGTTGCCGCGTGTATGGGCTGTTCACTCCGTACACCAGCTTCGCTGCCTCGCGCCCGGCAATCTCGCCCGAGTCGTCGTTGCGCCGAACAATGCCCGTAGCCTCCTGCTGCTTGGCCAGCTCCAGCTTTTGCGCGTCAAACCTGGGATGGAACAAGAGATCCATCGCCAGGGTGTACACCTGATCAGCGTCGCCCTTCAGTGAGTCCCAAGAGAGCGCGGTAGAGTCCACATCGCCGCCGGTCTCGATGTGCGCGGCCTTAGCTTCCAGCAGGTCGTCCATCGCGTCGCCGCTTAGCTTCTCGGTGCCGCTGGTGCGCCAAGTCTGCCCGTAGATGTTGATCAAGCTGGCCTTCGCCGTCTGCTCGTCGCGCGAGCCTCCCGGAATCAGCACCGATCCATTCACAAACGGCAGCTCGTGGTCTTCCTGCAGAAAGAGCACAATGCCGTTCTTCAGCTCGATACGCTTTGGCTGCTGCGGCTTGAACGCATGTAGCGGAGGCGTGGGAATCTTCTCCCACGGCTTTGCTTCCTGCGCTCCCGCGCACACCGGAATCAGCACCGCACCCATCACAGCCGCGGCCAACGCCGCGCGCGAAACTTCCTTCAGCAAACGGCTCTTCATTCCGCGCCTCCATTCTTGGCATTGGCTGCTGGAGCTTCCGTTACAATCTCCGCGCTGGTACGGTTCGAGTCCACAAACACTTTGTTGGCCACGCGCTTGATGTCGTCCTTCGTGACCTTATCCACGCGATCCAGCTGCAGGAACAATTCCCGCCAGTCGCCGTAGCGTGTCTGGTACTCAGCCAGAGCGTTGGCCAGTCCCTGGTTGTCGGCCAGCCCGCGCAGCAGGTCTGCCTTGGCACGTGTCTTGTACATCGCCAGCTCAGCGTCGGTCACGTCCGTGGTCTTCAGCTTGTCAATCTCTTTGTGGATCGCTTCGCGCATCTCCGCGGGTGTGTGTCCTGGCAGGGGCACGGCATAGAACGAAAACAGGCTGGGATACTTGTCTCCCGGGAAGGGGCTGAAGCCCTGTGCCTCGGCCGCAATCTGCTGGTCGCGCACCAGGCTGCGATACATCCGGGACACGCGCCCGTTCGACATGATGTCCTGGATCGCGTCGTACACCGCGTCGTCCGCATCGCGATAGTTCGGCCGGTGATAGCCCTCGATGTAGAAGGGCTGCGTCTGCTCGCGGATGATCACGGACTTTTCCGCGAACTGCTTGGGCTCCACCGTCGTCATGTCCTCGGGCTTGGTTCCGCCCGGGACTTTGCTGAAGTACTTCTCCAGCACTGGCATCACCTCTGCCGCCTTCACGTCACCTACCACGGCCACCACGATATTCGAGCCAACGTAGTACTTCTTGTGGAACTCCATCGCCTGGGTTGCCGTAATCTGGCCCACCTCGCTTGGCCAGCCAACGCCGCTGCGCCCATAGTTATGCGCCACGTATGCTGTCGCCAGGAACTGCTCCACCAGTCGCCCGATGGGGTTCGAGTCTGTGCGCATGCGGCGCTCTTCCATCACCACGTCGCGCTCCTTGTAGAACTCACGCGGCACCACGTCGCTCAGGCGCCCGCTTTCAAGCCAGGCCCAAAGCTCCAACCGGTTCTCGGGCATCGACCAGAAATACATCGTCTCGTCCAGACCAGTCGAAGCATTCAGCCCATGCGCTCCGTTGCGCTCGGCAACTTCGGTGAACTCGTTCGGCACCACATACTTGCGCGCCTCGGCCTGCGCCCCCACGAAGGCCTTTTTCAACTCTTCCAGCTTCTTCGGGTCGCGGCCCACCGGCTTCAGATACTCTGCCTCGTACGCGTCGTTGGTCTTCTCTACCTTCTCCAGCGCCACCTTCTCGTCGGCATAGTTGTTGGTGCCAATCTCGCTCGTGCCCTTGAACGCCAGATGCTCGAACATGTGTGCCAGGCCGCTAGCGCCGTCCGGGTCATTCACATCGCCCGCATCAATAAAGGTGTTGTAGCTGAACACCGGCGCATCCGGGCGTTCGCACACCAGCAGAGTGAGCCCGTTAGGCAGCACCTTGGTCGTGATCTTCTGCTCAAAGCTCTTCAAGTCCTGTGCCAGCGCACTGCGTGCGGCCATCGCCGCCATCGCCGCCGCCAGGGCGCACATCCACAACCGGGAAAAGGCTCTGCTTTGCATTCCTGCTCCTTGGCGCGAGGGCGCAACCCCGCCCTCGCACTCTTCCAAGCTATTGCCCCCGGCCGGGGCCGTCAATCCAACTGGGATACGGTGAACCGCAGCCTTCAGCTTTGCGTACCTTGTTGCAGAGGTAGGGATATGCTGCGTCGCTGGACTCGTCACGCGCTTCTGTCATTGCTCGTCCTGATTGTCGTGGCGTCAACCGCCGTTTGGGTGATTGAGATTTACCCACGCCGGGAGCCGCATCCGCCGCTGCGCCTTGCGCAGGGCACGCTCGCCCTGCAGCACGCCCGTATCTACACCGCCCCGGGCGCTCCGCCCATCGCCGACGGCACCATTCTCATCCGTGACGGCCTCATAGCCGCGGTAGGTCCGCAGGTTGCCGTCCCGCCGGACGCAACTGTCGTTCCCTGCAACAGCTGCGTCGTTACCGCCGGCTTCTGGAACGCCCACGTCCACTTCACTGAGCGGAAGTGGAGCCTCGCAGAGTGGAAATCCGCTGCCACACTCAACTCTCAGCTCGCCGACATGTTTCTCAGCCGCGGCTTCACAACTGTCATCGATCTCGCCTCGAACCCCGCCGACACCCTTTCCATCCGCCGGCGCATCGAGCGCGGTGAGCTCAGCGGCCCCTGCATCTACACCGCCGGCACAGCACTTTACCCGCCCCACGGCGCTCCGTTCTACCTGCGCGAAGCCCTGCCGTGGTGGACGGTAGCCCTGCTGCCACAGCCCGCCACGTCCGAGGCTGCCCGCCGCATCGTTCACCGCAACCTCGGCTCCGGTGCCGACCTCACCAAGCTCTTTACCG
>WSSedB1CaDRAFT_10000580_pt1 | contig 15403 bp, 12 predicted proteins | sample WetSurSB1Cattail_FD_9460 | JGI IMG/M metagenome (IMG submission 9460)
TCTGACACCTGCGTCCTTGTCTTTTGGCTTCGAGTATAGCCGCTGGAATTTCAGATTATCTTTGGCTCGAATAACGAAGAAGGCCCCCTGCTTGTGGATGGTGTATAGCCGGGCATAATCGACATAGCCGCGATCCATGGTATAGACGGCATCTTTTTGAACCGGCATTTTGTCCAGCATCTTGACATCATTCACCTTGCCAGTAGTAATCGCTACAAAGGTCGGTATTGAGCCTCTCAGGTCAATAAGGGTGTGCATCTTGACCGCAGCCTTGGTCGAACGAAATTCTGCCCAAGGAAACAACGAAAGACAGAGATCAATGGTTGACGAGTCAAAAGCAAACAGCGGCTGTTTCAGTTCAATAGCAAGAGGCTCATTCCGGTATAGCTTTTGAGCGATGCTGATCAACACCTGACCGAAATCTTCAAAGATACGCCAGTCCCGCCGCTCGTTTGCATCGGCAAGCGTGGTACGGGAAACATCGCCACGGAAGCCGATATGATAGAGTTTTTCTCTGTGAGAATTCAGGCAGGTTTCAATATCTCTCAGGCTGTCCCGGCCGGACATTTGGGCATATCCCAGACAAAGGAATTGGTCGAAGGTAGTAAATTTCTTTACCCAGTATTCGCCCCGATATCGATGAACACAGACGTTAAACTCATGTCGAGGAAGATACTGGAGCAGTTGCCTGAAGACTGTTTTGCCGGAATTCATTGATCCCCCCTGGCCCCAAAAAATGGCAGAAAGGTATCATTTCAAGCAAATCCAAATCGAAAAAAGAACAATTATATCAAAGAGCAATAAAAATTAGATAGTTATGGACGTGCAGTCAAAATTTACCGGACAGTAGTGAGATCCGATACAATTAAATCGTAAGCACACTTTGTACCAGTTTCTAACTGTCCAATTTATAGTCTAAAATTGCATTGTACTGAAAATGAATGTGTAATTTATAAACTCAATCCTTAATTCGTTTAACTCATATAATTTACTCACTTATGCTATTAAATTGGAGAAATCTTTCTCGCTTATGGTAACAGCCCCACGGGGGCAACACTTCACATTAAACCACTGCTTGGGAGCACCACAGAAAACGGAAAATATCGTTCGCTACGTGGAAAAAATGCATTTATTTCAGTGAATTGCCTTTTCTTTTGGTGAGGCCATGACCTCCTGTTGCACAGGAATTCCGTAACTTGCCGAATTCATTGCAAGTTGCTAACGCTAACGAGCTTTAAATTCCGTTTTCTGTGGTGACCCCTAATCCAAGCTATTGATGAAGCAGCCGCAGAACAGGCCAAACCCCAAAATGAACAGAAAGTTCGCCTTGACAAAGTAAAGAACACGGCTAGTCAGTTACGTCGGCTCCTTGAAGCAGCATTGGCCAGGGAGATCTCGTTACTGCATGAGCTATACGAAACCAAAAAGAAACTGGCGGATCTTACGGGCGAAAAGGTTCTACCATTACGAGGCGGGAAGAGGTAGCACAGGAGAGCTTGTTATGGATAAACAGGTAAATACGAGTGGCCATAATAATGGTACGCTAACAGCGCATGCAGTCAAAATCAAGCCAGGTATCCGTCACCTCTTGTCCAAGACTTGTCGCAACCCGGTATCAATCCCAAGATTAGGCTTGATGTCTATTGCCCTCCGGAAGAGCATGATTGGGCAAGCTGACAGGTTGAGCCGTTCAGGGTATAGCCACTCGGACAGATCAGCGAATAAGCTATAGTGCAAACATCACGACTTGTATTCAGTCCACCACCATAGCAATTCGCAGACTGATAACATACCCCGGCAGTACTGTTGAAAGAATAGCCGGAGGGGCAAGAATTCGCAGAAGCGGAGCAATATCCGATTGAGCTATTGTAGGATCCTCCAATATCGCAAGTGGGAGTTGCGATGCAAATACGGTTTGAAGGCAAATAGCCGCTGCTGCAGCCAGAGGTTGCGGCTTGATAACAGACATCCGTAGTCCCATCGAGAGACCCGTTTGAGCATTGCGCTGATGTTATACAAAAACCGGAAGTGCTATCATATGTTCCTTGGCTACAGGTAGGGGTATAGGATGCATAACAAAGATGATTAGCGGAATCTAGTGAACCATTTGTACAGGTTGGATTAATTTGGTTCAGAGTTGCAAGCGTACAGTTGGTGCCGGAGAGTGTGCCGCCGGAAGGGCAGGTATAGGTGGTTGTGCCCCCATTCACACCCTGAGTAGTTGCTATATATCCATACAGTGGGCCTTCACCTGACCTTGTATATAAATAATTTCTGTATCCGGAGTATACCCCAAGTGAACCGCTAAACGCAGTTGTTGACATATACCCAACTACAGAACCTACTGCGCCATTATAAAAATAACTTCTAGACCCAATAACATAGGATGGAGTCGAACTGCTAAAAGGGCTTGACGCTATATATCCCAATAAAGTCCCAGGCGCTAATGCTACAATAGTCCCCCACGAATACACTGGAATATCATAATTCACTCCACCGCTTGTCATTGGAGTTGCCGCATATGTGCCTGTCGTTGTCCATTCACACTTATTGCCAGTTGGATTAAAGGTACCTTGACTACACTGGGGGGGATTTAACTCACAACGGGCACGTGTAGAGTTGTAGGTATAACCAGATGGGCACGTTTTGTTGAAGGCTAAGGTGCATTCATCAGATGTGCTGTTGTAAGTCATGCCGGAAGGGCAGACAGGCGCTTTCTCGCATCTCCCTCTTGTTGAGTTGTAGGAATAGCTAGAATCGGAACAGCTACTCGTGCCAGATGCCTCGCAACGCTTGTTTGTCGCGTTATAGGTTCCGCCAACACAAATCGGGTTTTCGGTACAGGCGCCAAGCGAAGAGGAATAACTGTAACCGCTTGGACAAAGGGTTGAAGTATTCAGACACAAGTCGCTGGCTGAGTCATACGTGTCAGATTCGGAGCATGTTGGCTTTCGTTCGCAGGTGCCTGTCGAGGTGTTCAGGATCCACCCGCTTGCGCAAGTCTGAGTAGCCGTTATTTCACAATAGCCTGTTGAACAGTTCAGTATCCCACCGCTGGGGCAAGTGGTTGGTGAAACGGATTTTTTGTTTATGATGTTGCCTATCTTGTCGTATCCATAAGAAATATGCGCCCCGTTTTCCAGAACAACTTCATGCAAGCGATCCTGTTCGTCATAAGAATAGGTTGTTGTTCCGGCATGTGTAACAGAATGTGCAATTAGTAAGATCACTACGGTTAGCATTAGATACGAAGAAAAATTCAATACATAATTACGAAACATTATTGCCTCTCCAAATAAATAGTGTAACAGCTTCGTCCACATGGCGCTCTCGATGCTCAGTTCGGCGACTGATAAGAACCGTCTTGCTCCGATGCGCGACGGAATCGACAAGCGGACCAACGGCTACAAACGCCGCCATGAAAGCATGAGGAAATCCACTTATGTGCTGGTGGATATGGTTTCCTTAGCCATGACGGCAGGGACCACTGCTCAGCACTTGCTCCTGGACAGTTGTTTCGCCTTTCCTGCCACCATCAGACGGATAAAGGCTTTGGGGATGCACACTGTCTGCATGCTCAAAGATACGGGAAAGGTCATCTATGAGATGCAGGGATGGCCGCTTTCCCTGAAAGACCTGCAAAATCTGGCAAAGGAGTTCCAGAGCCGATCTTTCGACGCGCTGGTCGCGCATGCCACATTGGTCTGTTGCCGCTACATCATGCTGGAGTTGGCAAAACGGGAGAATGTCGTTCCCCGGACTCTCGGAAGTCTGTTTCACGCTGTCTGCGACGAAATGCGGCAGATTGTCTATACAGAAGCATTGGCATTGTTGCTCAAGTTACTGGAAGAAACCTTGGGCAACGTTATCGGATTGTGCAAAAAACAGGTGAAGCAACTGATTGAGCGTTTTATCGAGACGTACTACCAACTGCTTTCAGGGAACGATTGTTACTTTTGGCTCCGAAATGTGCCTAAACTCTCGAGCTATCAAGCAGTTACTGATGAATCAACAAGTGCGAAAGTTGAGTAACTAACTGCTATAACATTTCCGCCGGACCAAAAACTATCAACAAAAACAATTACGCCAAATGTGTTAGTTGGCCACCTATAGTTAATCCTGCAAGTAGACTCAACAATTTCGCCACGTCACCCACATTATAAAAAGTCCAATCAATATTGCGATTACACCACCAAATTTCATGCTCCGTACTGTTTGAGCAGAGTCAACAATATTGACAAAAACTCCTTTTTGACCAATTACTTTTAGAATACAAGTACGTATTTTTTCTGTAAAAAACACCGAAGTAAATCCAAGTACAAGCATTGCAGCAGAAAAAATGATTTGAGGAACTAATTTTACCATTTGTAACTCCTTACCATGTTATTCCAGTATTACCTTGCCCCTGATAGGAATAACTATAGTTTCCGCCACCCTGGGGAGATACAAAGCCAAGCCCTCCAGCCCAACCATTCCCTGGAGAAGACATGACATTTCCACCTCCCCAGAAACCAACCGAACCTGTAATACCATTTCCTGAAAGAAAGTTAGTTAATTCATTTGGGCTAGGCTTATATTCCTGGCCTAGCCAATTTGCTGTTAATGAACCAGATACAACTGTAAGGGCGCGGCCTGCACCAGGGCCAATGGGACTCCAATACCAATTACCATATCTGTCTATCGATCCTGAAAAACTCCAGCTCAATAAAGTGCCAGTCAATGGGGTAGGGATAGTGATGCTAACGCTCCCAGATACAAAATCAGGCCAACGCAACATTTCAAAATTAACCGGACCATTAAGGTCTGCTCTTGGGTCATTATGTTCTAATTTTGAGGCTGTTACGTAGACTTCACCTAATTCAAAACTAGGGATTTGCCCATTATTAACCGAACGATTATCGCTTGGCGGAACAAAATCTTTTACTTCAGACACATTTCTCGTGTAATCCCACCACCAATTTGTAAATGCCGAGTAATTTTCGTTACTTTGGTCAGCAGTTTGTTCGGTAAAATGCCCTGTCGGATCCGTCAGGTTCACTGGGTTGTTTTGGGCATATGCATATCTGTTCAAACTTTGCGGATCGTAAGGACTCGGCACAATGCTATCCGGAGTCAGAAATCTTCCCATATCCGGATCGTACATCCGGGCATCGTAATTGTACACCCCGTTCTCGCCATCAATCTCTTGTCCGGTGTATTTATGACTGACCGATGTGCCCTCCGTACTTGAGTCCTGTCTTGTAGCGCCAAACGGATAGTAGGCGATATCCTCAACGTCCACTCCGCCCGCTTTTGAGACAACAGCCGTGCTACCCTGGTGGTCTGGGTGATAATAAAGTGTTCCCGCATTGTCTTTTTTGGCTAAAAGGGTGTTGCCCACATAAATGTACTTGCCGCAGATTCCGTCGCGACATTCGTAGTATTTGTCGATATACGTGGTGACGACGTTGCCAAACGTCTTCATGACCCTTTTGCCATTGCCGTCGTAAGCGTAGCTCGTGCTGTTTATGGTGACAGGCATGTTATCGTAATTGTACGTGATTGCTCTCAAACCGTCGTTGATTGTATTGCCGTTGTTGTCATATAGGAATTGCCTGCCGGCGCCGGTTGAGCCTACAGCATGGGCGCGTACCGGTGTGTACGTCTCGCTGGAAAAGTTTAACGGCAGGGTTTTGTTCAACTTGTCGGTGATGCTGGTGATGTTGCCTTTATTGTCGTAGCCATAGGTATTGTCGATCAGTAAGCCTTGAGTTTGACTGGCGACCGCTAACTCGTTTAGGCGTTTGCTGGTGGAGTCGTAGCTGTACACAGCGGAGGTTTGATCGCCGTAGGAGATATTTCCGGGCCGTCCCAAAGCGTCGTAACTCGAATACGTGGCATAATTGCCCACACTTTGCAGGTTGCCTGAACCGTCGTAAAGATATTGGGCCGTATCGTTGTCCGGATACGTGATGGTATCGAGCCGGCCATTGACATAGCTGAAAGACAGCTTATTATACGTCGTGCCGCCAATGGTCTTGGTTGCCCCAGCGATGCGCCCGACAGTGTCATAATTGTAGACGGTCTGCCCTGACGCATCGGTCATCCTGGTTAGCCGGCCATATGGGTAGGAAGAGGTGGTTTCGTCGTAGGTGTAGACGGTATCCGGTTGAGCGGCGGCGCCTTGAGCATTGATATATTGTTTCCGCACCAGTCGATTTAATTCATCGTAATTCGCAAAGTTGATCTTGTGCTGATTTGCATCTACTTGCCAGGCGAGATTGCCGTTGGCATCGTAACCGTAACTCCAAGTGCCCATATCCGGATCGATCGTGGAAGTCTTGCGGCCCAAGGAGTCGTAGTTGGTGGAATAAACGTTGTTCTGTGCGTCGGTGACGTTCTTTAATCTGCCTTGAATGTCATACAAATACGTTGTACTGCCGGACGGCGTTGCGGCAGCAGCGCTGGCGCAGGAATCATACACGCCGACGAATTCGTCAACCTCGGCGATAGAGCGTAAACCGTTGTATATTCTCCTGATCAGATGCCCGTTTGCGTCGATTTTGTTGACAATGCGCGGATCGTAACATAATTGCACCTTGCTGGTGTCGGGTTTGGTCTCTAATGTCACCCGGCCGCGATAATCCCTCGTAACAACTGTCCAGAGAGGTTGCTCGCCAGCCTTGTAATATGGGAAAGAGGTCATGTATGGTGTGTTCCTGGCGTCGAAAACCGTGTCGTTGACAATTGTCTTTGAAATGTCCGTACCGCCCGATTCGATCTTATAAGTCTTGCTCATACCGTCATAATAGCTGGTTTTCCACAAACCGTCAGAATTGGCCATCTTGACATTTTGAACGCCGATACCGCCCAGGTCGGTATAAGTAGTACGCTCCCAGGTAGAGTCGGGATAATCGGTTCTGGTCTTTCTGCCGAACTTATCGTATTGCATGACAGCTGTCATGCTGTTGGCGTCAGTCATCGTCTTTAACTGTCCGAACAGACCATTGTCGGCAGTTACGTCGACACCGTAATATGTAAATTTGGTCGATGGTATCTTGTTGTTCGGCATCCTGATTTCCTTCAGGTACCGATTGAATACCGAATCGTAGATATAGCTTGTGGTATTGAGATTGGCATCCCTGCTACAAATTTTGTTGCCGTAGGCGTCATAGGCCATGCGCACTTCCGGAGAAGTACCATTTTGGAGCCAGTAGCGGATACCGGTGACCTTTCCTTGTTGTGGCATGGTTACATATGAGGAGACACTGCACGAAGAGGCCGAATCATAGAAGTAGTCGGTTTCAGCCGTCTGTGTCAGAGTGCCGATTCCCTGATACACAATTTCGCTTGACGGCAGGCTGACGATCCAGGCAGTTGTATTTGGGGCGAATGCTCTGGTAATGGTCCGGTTATAGGTTGAATTGCTTAGGTCAGGCTGTTCTTCCTGGCGAACGATATTGCCATAGCTGTCGTAGTAATAAGCTGTTTTCGAACTCAAACATGTGGCAGAATCCTTGCATTCGCTCACAGTGACATCTGACATCGGGTTAAAATGAGGGATATCCGTACTGGTAACATAGTTGATTACACGGTCGACATATCCCGTCCCGGATGCATCTGCCATCCGGATGTGATAAGGCTTGCCTCTCATGAAGGCATCGGCAACGCCGGGATTGTCTGCTACATTGGATTGGGTGTTGTCGCCTTGATGGAACCAGAACATACTGGTTGACTGTTCACCATTCGGGCCTGAAGGACTCGTAACTGTGACCTGGTTGAATCCACGGAATTCCCGTTGGACAGGATTGTAGTAACCGCCGCTGTAGCTGAGCGAGTACGTGGAGGTTGCGCTTATGCCATGAGCCGGCTTGAGAGGATTGCCGTCCGTCACCTTTACTGAACTGACAACGGGAAGCGCAACGGGTAATTGTGTGTTTGAATAGTTTGTAGATGAAGTATATTGAATATCGATCTTTTCGCCTTGGCGGGTCTCGATATGATTGAGCAGGTTATTGAAGTCTCCGGATGAAGTATAGACGGCTATGTTGCCTGAATTATCAAAATGCGCGAGATCGCTTTTACCGTCTCCATTGAAATCGCCGATCATGTAGTAGTCAGGTATGCCGTCTCCAATTTGCCCCCATAAGAAATCCGCCGAATTTGCATTCCAGTCCTGGTTGCCGTTCGGGGCTACAAGCTGTGAGCCGTTGGATTGCGCAACATAAATATTTCCTCCGGCTCCAATCATGAGCAAATCTGTCTTGCCATCCCCATTAAAATCACCGATAAAATAATTAGCCATAGATGAATATGCGTTCTGCCCCATTCTTCCCCAGTAAAAATTTGAAAAATCAGGCTTATTTGGAAGAAGCTGATTCGATACACCATTTGCCCCTACGAACCCCTTACCCGTGGAAAGTGCCGTAAAAAACATGCCATTATTAGCAATCCACAAAAGATCCGATTTGCCATCGCCGTTGTAATCCGCCAATCTATAAGCTCCAGGTGTGGCATCTCCAAATGTACCCCAGTAAAATGATTGCGGATCAGATAGATTCAAATAATTTGTATTCGAACCAGTCGCGACAAAATTGCTGCCAGTAGATAGGGCCCCATAGACATTGCCATAACCAGTGCCAAAAGAATATTCATAACCATAAAACCCCGTCGGTATAAAAACCATATACAAAACATCTGATCGCCTATTTCCATCCAAATCCGGAAAAAAGAAAGAATTTGATCTATAATCATAGCTTCCGGTATTGATTGTTAGCCAATTAGTTCCTGAAGAACAACTTGACGTATTGCCGTTGCCGGACAAATCAAAGCTCGCTACTTTGAGAGTATTGTAATTTGATCCATAGTAAACATCGGCTTTTTTCCCATCGCCGATAAAATCTGCTACCAGATGATCATACATATAACATCCGGTAGGGTTATTGAATGGAACACAGTTTGCGAAACTGGAACCGCTCGACAAGCACGTTTTATTGGTTTTATCGATATCGCTTGGCCCGTAAAAATAGACAAGATCGGCTTTCCCATCTCCATTTACATCTGAAAATTGGTAATGGTTCAGTTCCCCAGTACCTAATGAAAACCATAATTGAAATGGTTCAAGCCCCGTTGCAGTCGCTTTCGCGACATAAATATCGGCCGGATTACCAGGGGCCACATAAACTATATCAGTCCTTCCGTCTCCATCTACGTCAGCGACAGAGTAACGTGTGAGGTCGCCATTTCCATAATTGGCATTTGCCCATAATGAGAAGCTGTTACCTGTTTTGGTGTAACCCAAATTTGCAACCAGCAGGCTCGAAGAGTCAGGCGCAATCTCATTGACTGATTGTAGTGTTGATGCGAATGTGTCCTGGTAATATGCAAGTTTGTAACTTTTGATCAGATTGCCGTTAGCATTAATTTTAATAAGACTGAGGCGTGTGGATATTTTTTCCGCAACATTATATCGGTAACTCGTTGGCGTATCTGTTCGATTTTCCGTGATATATTCAATTTTGTACTGAGATGCCAATCCTGTTATTTCATTGCCGCCATACTCTACGGTCGACAGAATAATTTGATTGTTCGAAGTGTTATAGTTGAATTTTATATAGTTTCCGAACGGATCAACTATTTTTTCAATATACCATTTGGCAATATTGGATGAGTTGGCGGGATCAACCAACTTTACTGAAGTTCCATAAGTATATTTGTTTCCATTTGTATTTGTAATTTCCCAATACCGATTGCCGGACGTGCCGATCAATCTAATTCGCTTGTCTTCTTGAACGACCTTGTAACTATAAATATTATTGGATCGATCCACTAGCACAAGTTCGTTGCTACCACTATCATCCATAAAAGTATATATGGGGTCAGTCGTTACGGGTGTGCATGTTGTGTCGCTTGTGGTGGGACAGATTGTTGTTTGACCTGGTTCTTTTAGGACAATGGTGCCATACGACACATCCCAGCCAACGCCAAGCCAGCCATTGCCGTTGGTGCTTCTATAAACCAGATCGGTATTAGGCTTTAAGCTGTTAAGGCCATCCGGAACACCGATCGGAATCCTGTATTTCATTGCGCCGGTGAACAAATCCGGCAGAGGAACATCATTGAGGGACAACAGGCCATCGGCGTCAAATTCCGGTCCCGTTGCCGAATCAGAGCGGATTGATAGCATCTCGGCCGTTTTGGCTGAAGTGCTGGATGTGCTGGATATAGCATTTGATGAGCTTTTAACACCGATATCGTTTGACGCCAGCGACTGTGCTGCTGCAAGCAAAATCGTCACCATGCAAGTGAAGACAATTCTGGAATACATATCACTTCTGCATTTCATGCCAATCCCCCCACAAAAGTCATACATTCAAATCATGACAAAACGTTCTTTAATTGCTTTCAACAATTTTCCAGTTCCGACAGGCAGTTATAACCAGAAGTCATGACCACCCGTAGAGCGGGGGGCTTGAGGTAACCCCCTGAAAAAAGGGCTAAAGGTTATTGGTTAAAGTCGCGTTTTTCCTGTTTACGGTCCAGTTCTTCTTGGTTTTTCACATATGCTTAGATTTTCTCTTCATCCAATCCGACTGTACTTACGCAGCAGCCGCGTGACCAAAAGTGCTTGCCAGTGAAGCCTCTTTACACTCCCTGCAACTTTCTATGGATATGGATAGCTGATTTGCCTTTCAGATATCCTACGATCATTGGCATAGTGATTGCCCTTCGGGGCTTTCCTCAGGAGGAAATGTCTTATAACTCGCTGGAACGGCATAGCTTGTGCTTTGGTTGGGCAGAATACTGTCATAAATATCATTATAATGTCAAGATATGAAACAACCCTTAATAACCATGTCTAACAATTCCGCAAAGAGGGGTAAACCCAACATTGCCTTGAAAAAGTGCAAAGTAACGAAATCAATATCTTTAAACAAATTGATATTATTGCATTTATTGTGTTTTGATTTCTTCCGCTGGTGACAAGAAAAATAGTAGAATTTCGTTGTGGCCATACAACGACAAAATTATGTAAATTCAATCAATTACAAACATCACAAGTCAGTAGATTGCGTTTTTAGCGTGGATGTTGGGGTTGACATGAATCAGGGATGAGACCCTTTTATGATAACGGAAAGGGGCAAAGAGCAGGTATGGGTGTCACCGGTAGGGGGGTAAACAGGGAAGGAAAAGGTCTCCGGGTTTTTCAAAAAAATCAATTTACTGCAACCTATATGCAACCTAAACAAAAAAGGGCTTACGGCGACACACCATAAGCCCTTGATTTTATTGGCGTCCCCGAGACGATTCGAACGTCCGACCCCTTCCTTAGGAGTGATGAAAATAGCATGTTTCCAGCTGTTTCAGATCCTTTCAAAATGTTTCAATAATTCCACAAATGCCATTGACAATCAGTATTTTAGGATGTATTTCTGTTCTCATGTTTATTCAGGCAATTTCATCCTAGCACAGAACTTTACTACGGCATAACTACGGCACGGCTTCTCGTGCCGTAGTAAAATCTGGTATGAGGGTACGTCATGAAGATCACGACTTTCACCGACACCATGATCAGAAAATTGAAGCCGGAAGAGAAGAAATACGTCCGGGGAGAAGGTAACGGCTTTACAATTCGAGTCATGCCTTCCGGTGTCAAGACATGGCTGTTCGTCTACAGCATCGACGGTAAACGGAGAGAGTTGAGCCTGGGCAGTTACTCGGATACAAGCCTGGAATCAGCAAGAAGAAAATTCGAGGACTTCAGGAAAAAGGTAAAGAGCGGTATTGACCCTTCGGCGGAAAAGAAACAGGCAGTAAATGAACGCCGTCTGGCGCCGACGGTTGCCGATCTGGTCAAAGAGTACATCGAAAAACATGCCAAGATAAACAAGCGCTCATGGCAGAACGACGAGCGCCTGCTCAACAAAGAGGTTGTTTCAATCTGGGGCAATCTCAAGGCCGGCGATATCCGCAAGCGTGATGTGGTCCTCCTGCTGGAAAGTATCGTCGAGAGGGGTTCACCCGGAATGTCCAACCAGACCTTGAAGATCGTCCGCAAGATGTTCAACTTCGCCGTCGAGCGAGACATCCTGCAGCATACCCCCTGCACCGGTGTTAAGGCCCTGGCTCCGAACAACAGCCGCGAGCGGGTGCTGAACGAGGCCGAGATCAGGGCATTCTGGTCAAACCTTGACAAGGGAATCATCTCCGACGAGATCAAGCGCGCCCTGAAATTGATCCTGGTTACCGCCCAGCGACCGGGCGAGGTAATCGGAATGCGCACCGCCGAGATCGACGGCCGCTGGTGGACGATCCCAACGGAAAGGGCGAAGAACGGTCGGTCTCACCGCGTCTACCTGACCGACCTTGCTCTGGGCCTGATCGGTGACACAGAGGGGAAGGACTTTCTGTTCCCCTGCCCACATAAAGACAAGATAAAGAAGATCGAGGCCCACGCCTTGGGCGTTGCGGTAAGACGCAATCTGGCATGGCCCATCACCGACAGCAAGGGCAAACCCCTTTTCGATGCCGACGGTAAGCCGGCCACCGAGAACAAGCTGGGGGTTGATCAGTTCACGCCGCATGACCTTCGACGCACGGCTGCAACCTTCCTGGCCGAGATGGGGACCATGGATGAGGTGATCGACGCGGTCCTCAACCATGCCAAACAAGGGGTGATCAAGGTCTACAACCAGTACCGCTACGACAAGGAAAAGCAGATGGCGCTGGAGGCGTGGGAAAGGAAGCTGAACAGCATTACCACCGGCACAACAGGCAAGGTCATTCCGATGAAACGGAAAAACGGATGAAATCAATTGAGTAATATACGCCAGAAGGGTATAGTATGAACGTAATGTTTGTTGAAGCCAAGTCGTTTTCCCGCAGATGGCCTGATTATCTGACCGAGGAAGGACTCCGGGAGTTCCAGAGTCATGACCACCCGCAGAGCGGGTGGCTTGAGGAAAGCCCCTAAAAGGGGCTAGTTGTCTGGGTTAAGGTCTAATTCTTCTTGTTTATCCAAATGTTCTTGGTCCTTTACATAAGCACGGATCATTTCTTCGTCCAACCCAACTGTGCTGACGCAGTATCCGCGGGACCAAAAGTGTTTGCCGGTAAAACCTTTCTTGATGCCATGAAGCTTTCGGTGAATATGGATTGCTGACTTGCCCTTCAGATAGCCGAGTACCATGGCAATGCTGTACTTCGGTGGAACACTCAATACCAGATGGACGTGGTCACGCATGGCATGACCTTCGATAAGTTCCACTTCCTTCTGGCGGCACAACTGTCGGATAATTTGCCCGACATCTACTCGAAGATTCCCGTATAGCACCTTCTTACGGTACTTCGGGACTATCACTACATGATATTTGCACTCCCATTTTACATGGGATAAACTTTGCCACTCTCGCATGGCATTTCCTCCTGTTGATTGCCCTTCGGGGCTTTCCTCGGGAGGAAGTGTCGCGGGAACGGCATAGCCTTTTCAAGTCTCACCGGCAGAGCCGGTGGTTTACTGAAAGACATCAATTATTTGCTTGAAACACCGGATGCCGGCGATGTCATCAAGGACACTGGCGGCATTCGGAAAATTCGCTGGAAAACAAAAGGCAGCGGCAAACGTGGCGGAGTGCGAATCATATACTTCTGGCAAGTGCCTGATGGTCAAATCTATCTCCTGACCATATACCAGAAAAATGAATTCGAGGATCTCACAAAGGATGAGTATAAACTACTGAAAAAGGCGGTTGAAAGGTGGTAGCTATGTCAAAGACAGAGAAAAAACGTAGATTGTTTGACGAACTGATGGAGGCTGTCGATGACATCAACCAGTGGCGTGAAGGCAAGATTACCCTGAAAACCTATACCGCAGAGCCACAGCCCAAGATCGAGGTTACGCCGGAAATCATCCGCGAAACACGGGAAAACTTGCATCTATCCAGGCCAGTCTTTGCCCACAAGCTGCACGTTTCTCCCCGGACACTGGAAAAGTGGGAACAGGGACGGACCAAGCCCAATGACCAAGCTGCCACTCTGATTATGCTAGTCCGCAAATTCCCCGACACTCTCCAGCGTTTGAAAGAATTGGCAGTCTGATCATGAAGGCTACCGAATATCAAAAGGACCTGATAGAGGCGCTGAAAGACCCGGCAGAAGCGGCGGCATATCTGAACGCAGCACTCGAAGAGGGAGACCGGGAAACCTTTCTTCTGGCATTGTGCAACGTTGCCGAGGCAAATGGCGGAGTGGCAGCGCTAGCGGAAAAGGCAACAGCATAGGCAGCCCTTCGGTAACACGAGGCAACGTCATTGGAGTTGGAACGCAATGGATAACGAGCATTTTGAACAACTTCACCAGAGCTTGAAAGAGGCGGTTGCTATCGCCAAAGGTGAAATGCAGCCCTCCCGCGTGTTCACGGTGGAGCCACCGGATGTGAAGGCCGTACGGGAGAAAACCGGTCTTTCCCAGGCCATGTTTGCCACCATGATCGGCGTGAAAGTAAAGACCTTGCAGAATTGGGAACAACATCGCCGCAACCCGACAGGCGCGGCAGCAGCCCTGCTGACGATTTTCGACCGAGAGCCCGAGGCGGCAATGAAGGCATTGCACGGATAAGATGATATTCGAGGATTAAAGCCGGAATAGTCCGGTCAGGACAGTCATGAACGACTATAACACACTTGTCAAGTCTGTGAGTTCCATTGCCAAAGAGCTGCAGGGGCTCCAGGCGCATGCCGTAGCGCAGTATACTCCCGTAGTGGAGACAATTATCGCCACTCGCAACAGCGATGTCCGGCACATCCAGCAAATCCTTGACAGCCTGCTCGACGTAGCCTGTCACCCCGACGGGCTCCATCTCTTCAAAACCCTTTGCCGCTACTATTACAACATCGATCCCAGCACTACGGTGGATTACATCTACGCCTACCGAGAACTATGGGAGCCCGCTGAAGCAGATGAAGGGGCATGAGGTCGATTGTTATACCTGGCTTCAAGTTGACAGGGATATCCCACACAACTCCTCTCCAAACAACTGATACACCTTGCCGATCCCACCGTTCTCCTTGAACGGGGTAAACTCGAAATCATCTCGCCCCATCTCCAGGCTCGCAATTACGTATTCGTTCATATCGGCATTTTTCGGCCATCTGATCTTTTTATTCTGAATAGTGCATTTATCCGACATCATCTCCACGGCCCACCCGCTAACCAGCTCAAAGAGAACTCATTCCCAGCATGAATGGCCACACAGAGAGGCATTACAAAACTCCTTATCACCACTGCCACCGCCTCAAGCGAGATGTCACCGACAACCAGGCCATTTCGCAGCAGGAAACCGCGCCACTGCATCTGCTTGCTCGGATCGGCAAAGAATTCTGTCGTCAGGGCCAGCGGCGCCTCTGCCGGAACTGTGGTACTCCGT
>WSSedB1CaDRAFT_10000581_pt1 | contig 15391 bp, 11 predicted proteins | sample WetSurSB1Cattail_FD_9460 | JGI IMG/M metagenome (IMG submission 9460)
GTGCACCATTCTGCAGCAGTACAGATGACTGGCAGAAGCTTATGCCATGGAATATTCAGATTGAACCTTTCGTTGACCGCGGGGGGTGGATTAATTGACGCTTACGAATATTTGACTCTGAAACAGTGTTATTTATTGATATACAAGATCATAAGCATTTTCTAGAAAAAAGATTGCTTGAGATTGTAGATAAATATAATCCTGAATATCTATTCAAATTGAATAAGATTAAAGGTGAAAAAATGGAAAAGCCATTTATAAAAGACCTTAGAAGTAAAGAAGTTGGTTATGTCCTACAGATAAATGAATCTACATTTCCAGCAGGAATGAATAAAATTCAAAATGTGACATTTTGTTCTAAATTATTGATGTATATTAATTCTCTTCAAAAAGAACTAATGCTCAATTTGCAAAGCTTCTCAAAAGAATTAACTGAAAAATACAATATAAATAATGAGTTAGACTTCCATTTAACATTTGATTATATAAAGCATGATGTTTATGTATTAGAAAATAATAGCAAAATCGGTTGTTCATGGGAATCAAAGAATTTTGCTTCATTAAAAAGCATGTGCTTGTTTAAGCAAATAATATAAAATTTCATCTAACGAGACTGTAGTAAAAGTCATTTAGAAAAAGGGACAGTTTCCCTAAAAATAATAATATTCGGTTTTGAGAAGGCTTCAGATAAAAGCTGCACCACTTTTCTTTCCCAGTATATCTAAGCCGTCTGTAATGCCGGCCCGTAGTTCGTAATTTTTGCCAGATTATGAACGATGCAGTAGAGCAGCCACTGGATATTAACCTTCGCCTGTGTGCGCAGCGTGAAATGATCAAGCCGTTTCTGAGTGCGGATATCAGCGAAAACTGGTTCAACAATTCCCATGCGCCTGAGATATACTTCGCGTCCGTGAGGTGAATCGATTTTGTTAATCATCTGCGTAACAACGTCCGGTTTGTCTGAAGCAACAAGCACCTGATAATTACGCCAGCGGGATTTTTCCGATTTGAGACATTTGGAACGCAGCGGACAGGCGGCACAGACAGCCTTTGAAGTGTGATATGTTTTGTATGAATAGTTTTTGAGCTTCCGGACTGCACCGTGAGCAGGAGGAAGTACCTGACCTGCCGGACAGATGACAACATCTTTTTCTGTATCATACGAAAAGTCATCGTGAACAAAAGAATCTTCACTGTGAGGAACATGACGCCTTTTCGTTTCAAAACGGACATCGCGTTTACGAAAGTTCTGATCGGGAATAAATGCATCGATTCTGTTTTCCTGAGCTGCAGTAAGATTGTCTTCTGAGAAATAACCGGTGTCTGCAATAACGCATTTGTTTTCTATATAGTTATCACTCTTCCCGATGCTCTTATAGTTTTCAGCAGTTTCTTCGAGCATCGGTTTCAGTAACGAACTGTCCTGACCTTTGCTGAAAGCCTCTGCAGCAACGATAAACTGGTGTTTTTTATCGACTACAGCCTGTCCGTTATAGCCCTGAATGACGCCGTGGCCGGTCTTCATCTTGCAGGACTCGTTATCGGTTATATTCGACTGTGATTCTTTATTGCGTTTTCCGATTCTCGGTTCGTTTGTAGAAAGGAAGTCATCGATTTTCCGTATGTTTTTTTCAAGTTTGTCTACTGCTTTTTGTTTTGAAGGCGGCAGTTCCTGCTGTGATTGTGAATCAAGTGATTTATGATTATTAATAATGGTGGTGATTTTATCTTTGAGTTTCTGCTGTTTCTTCCGTAAGTCGAAGAAGGTACCGCTCTGTTCCTTCCCTGCATTTGACGGAAGCTTACAGCCGTCAAGTGCAAAGACTGTATTGCCGAGTAAGTTCATTTCATCAGCGACTAAAAGTATGTTGATGAATACCGGTTTTATCTGCTCTGTCATATCTGAAATGAAGTCTGCGATTACAGTAAAGTCGGGAGTCTGATTTTCACAGAGCGCCATTGCCTGTACGTTATGTTCTGCGAAGTCGTGTATTCTGCGTGAAGAATTAATACCGTTGGAATATGCAAAGAGAATGAGTTTGAGCAGGACACGGGGATTGTATGCAGGTCTTCCTGTCATATCGTTATGCAGTTTCTGATCGAATATGCTCATGTCAATTTTAGAATCGACCATGTACTGTATGGTAGAAGCAAGGGTACCGTCGACAATCTGGTCGCTCAGTCTGAGCGGGATGAACAGGTTGTCCTGTTCTTTATCGGAATGAATGTATCGGGGCATGATTCAGTATACAGCAGTATTTGCGTCATTGTAAATTCTGTCGTATACTTTTACTACAGTTTCAACAACTGCTTCAACCTGATAATTCTTTTGTCATAAAACCTGCTAAACGCTTCGCGTTCTTCACGCAGGCGACCTTTGCTTTGAAGTCCCTGCTGAATGTCTGTCGTTTTCTTCCCATTGTGTAACCGCCTCTTGTTATTTTATCGGCTGTTTACACCTTATTCTACCTGTGCTTTATGTATTGTTTTACGGGCTCATTATACTAAACCTGCTTGACAAAAACAGTTTGTGCACGTACTATATATATAGTTTGTATACAAACTATATATATAGTACGTGGAGGAAAATATGAAAATTGAGGATGTTGTTGGTATTATTGAAAAATCTGAAGCTGTTGTATTCTCAACAGTTAATGAAAAAGGGTATCCTGAAAGTCGTGCATTGCTTAATCTTGCAAACAAACAGCTGTATCCGAAGATAGCAGGGAAAGCACTTAACATTGATGGAAACAGAATTACGCTTTATTTATCAACTAATACATCATCCCGGAAAATTATGCAGATGCGCACGAATCCGAAAACATCGCTTTATTTCTGTATACCTGAAAAAATCCGTGGAGCAGGATTGTGCGGAATCATGACAGAGATTACCGATCAAAAAGTAAAGGATGATTTTTGGCAGCCTGGCTGGGAAATTTATTACCATGAGGGGGCATCCGATCCTGATTATGCGCTGATAAAATTTGTTTCGGAAGATATCAGAAGCTGGTATAATTCAGCTGAACATATATTCAGTACAATTCCAGCGGACAAAACTGAATAAAAAAATACGGATACCTGGCAGCCGGTATATTTGTTACTGCCAGTATCGCTATAAATCCGGACAACAGCAGGCACCATGTAAATAAATTCTACTGAATATTATTGAATCCCAGAAGCGATATGCTTACCTTGGAAAATGACGGAAGTAAGGCATGTCGCTTGAGAAGATGGAATAATTGTAAGATTAATAATCTGATTATTAAGATGCCGATACTGTTTGTTGCAGAACAAAGTAATAAAAAGGGAGATTTGCGGTATGGAACCGGAGAAACTGGAAAAGAATGATACCATCGGTATAATAGCACCTTGTTATGTTGTTAAGAAACACCAGTATGACGAAGTAATAAAAGAAATTGAATCACTCGGTTATCAGGTTGTTCTGGGGAAGAACATATATAAGAGTACTTACGGATATGCCTCTTCTGAGTTTGAGAGAGCAGATGATTTTAATTCTATGGTAACTGCAAAGAAAATTAAGATGATTCTTTTCGGAGGAGGATTTGTCGGCAATGAAATAATTCCTTATATCGATTTTAACAGTATCCTGCAGAATCCAAAAATATTTTTAAGTTACAGTGATGGAACAACCATTTTGGATACCATTTATTCACAGACAGGATTAGTTACGTACTATGGCCAGCGGCCTGCAACTTTTGCCAGTATTACAGAATATAATAAAGAATCTTTTACCAGAAACCTTGTCTTTGGCAATATTCATGAATTTATGAAAAATAGTGGCTGGGATGTTATTTATCCGGGAAAAGCAGAAGGAATACTGATTGGCGGTTATTTGGAAAATTTTTCTTTTTTGCTTGGAAATAGATATTTCCATTATGAATGTGATGAAAAATATTTACTTTTTCTTGAGGATTATTATGAATTCAGCCAGCCGATACAAATAAGTATGTACCTATCTTATATTGAACAAAGTCCGTTTATAAATAATGTGTCAGGATTAATATTTGGTCATTATGCCGATACCGTAAATACTGAACTGCACAGCCGCTTATACAGATTTGGAAAGAAGTATGGAATCCCGATAATATATTGTGATGATTATGGACATGGAATAAATAATGGAATCCTGCAAATAGGCCGCAAGGCCTTTCTTGATTCGGATACAAAAAGTTTGAAATATGTTTCGTTCGAATGAAATAAAGTCAGGTACAATGTTATGTGTGCATTGGACTTCATGTGCGGTATGATCTGTGGCTATTGTTTAACTGGTAGTATTCTTCTTGAAAATAATGAAAAGAGTGCTGTTGTACACTAGGACTTGAAGGAATCTGATCTTCTGTAAACGAATGTGAGATTTTTCTGTCATGGAACTTTCTGACAGTGGGAAATCTACAATTAGGCATACGGTATGCATCCATTATGTTGCATAAAGAGCTCTGATAAGGATACGCTCGGATCTGCCGATGACTGGATGCATTCTCATGAAGATGTAGTTGAAAAGTAGATTCCTGACAATAAATAAAAATCAACATATTCCGTATTTTTATGAGGAATAAAAATGAATGCTGTTATTTATTGATTGCGATTCAATACTTTTCGATTGAATTATCGCTTGATATCAGGTAAAATAAGTCTATCATGGTAGAGTGCGGACAGGAAAGAAATTCCTTTGACGAACTTGTTGCAGGTATAAGCTCAGATGAGCGCAAAGTTCTGCTTGACAGGGTGAAAAATTGTGGAACTGATGCCTCTGTGCAGACGATGGAAATGTCTGCAGAAGATATTCCTGACAGTCGTACAATACAGATCCGCATAAGATCGGAGTCGTTGTTGTATCGTTTTATTTTGTGGCTTCGTTCTTTTTTTACGAAAATACCAAAAGAAGAAATATACAACAGTGATTTGGTTGAGGATCTCGCTCACAAAGTCAACCGGGTGCATCCGGGACTCGTTGATTTCCAGCACCGGCTTCTTCAATCCCTTTTTTATGAAAAATTGAGGGAATTAAAAGAAAGCTCTGATTTTTTTAAACCGTTTGTTAATGAAATGAATGATAATCCCGGCGAGTTTTACGTTTTTCTGAGTACGTTTATAGCACCGGAAATTGCATCTGAAATTAATTCCGAAGCTGATCCATATTCCATTCCGTTTGACCGTGAACTTACCAATGAACTGCGTGTTTCACTTGTACGGAAACTTGATGCGGCTGCGCGGAATATTTCGTCGAATTCAAAACATACAATGTATAGTACTATAAGAAGCCTTGAATGGCTCCGCCAATTGACAGCATTGCCATATCTTCATTTTATTGCGCAGTTTACGGCAATCGTTTCTGATTCATACACATGTCCGTTTACAAACGCTTTGTCTGATTATCCTTTGTTTGCGCGGGTGCTCTCTAACGGAATGCCTGTGTCAAATGAGGCACTTGAAGCGTTGTTCTTATTTCCGCAGCGCAAAGCTGCCAAAACCCTTGATCTTGACGTTGATAATGAAAAGGCGCTCAGAGAATTCCTCATGAGGGCGGTTTCTTCTTTTTCAATGATACAGATGTTTATAACAACAGTACCTATTATTGCGATCGGACGCATTCTATTTGAAGATTACAACTGGCAGCCAGAGTCTTTCGGAGGCGCAGAGGATTGGTCCGTAAAATTCCGTGAACACTGGAAAAAAGTATTTGACGAACGGTGGGAAGACTGGCTGCGTGACAGAAAGAAAAAGCAGCTGTCCGTTGTTCTCAACACCAATTTTGGTCTTAAAAAATTTCCGGAACTGCCGTTCCGTCCCTGGTGCGATTTATGGGGAGGCGTTCCGTTTCATTGCGAGATGACGGCAGGTTTTTTGGCATGGTTTTATGCGAATAAATATAATGATGTGATGTATGTTCTCAATATACTTATGCTTGATGGCGTATTCCTTAATAAAGAGAACAGAGCCGAATTCTCCGAGGCAATAAATGAATTTGCTGCTGTGAATCAAAAAATCGCAACTTTCGTTGATTCACTTTCGCCGCAGGGAAATATTGGAATAGCATTTGATAAAATTTCGGCAGAGCATATCCGATCCTTGAAGGGACAGGCACGTATCGATTCGCTTATTCTCAATGCGGAAACAGGAATACACGAGATAGATATTGCCTTCTGCAAACAGTGCCGCGTTATAGAGAATATTTTTCACGGTATACTGGATGAAGCAAAAGATACTCGTTACGAATCGATTCAAAACCTTATGACAATACGGGGACATGATAACCGGGTGTTCAGGGAAAAAATGGTTGAAGTCCGCAGCGTACTCAAAAATGCGCAGAAACTTCTTGCAGAGATTGAACCGCTTGACCTGCCGCGGCAGACCGCAGCGGAATTTTCGGCCTGACTTCCGAAGAAAAATGAAGCGGTTATCTGTTTCTGAACTGACGGCCGGCAATGGTGCCAGACGGTTTACTACAATTCCATTTTATCATGAAGGAATCCCTCTTGGGAATAATGCCCCCCGGTGGGGTATGACACTCCGCAGCGCAGGAAGCATGCGTTTCCGCTGGAGTGAAACAAATGACACGCGTATGAAAACTCTGAAAGAAATTTCAGAGTATGGAAGAGGGCGGAAAATAACTCCGGTTCAGCTGGAGCTGATTCATTCAAAGACTGTGTATGCCGTTTCTTCATTTTCCGATACGTTTGGCCTTACAGGCGATGGTATTATTACGCACTGCAAAAATCTTATGCCGGTTGTCACTGTCGCCGACTGCATGCCCCTTTTTCTGTATGATCCCGCAACTGATGTATTCGGCGCCGTTCATTCCGGCTGGAAGGGGACGGGAATCATTGGAGAAGCTGTTTTGCTTGCTGAAAAAGAATACGGTATGGAGGCAAGAAATGTATGCGTCGCGATTGGCCCGCATATCAGGAATTGCTGCTATATAGTGGATGAAGAGCGTGCCTCGTATTTCCGACGGACATTCTGCGATGACTGCGTGACCGCATATGAATCCGGAAGTGATGACTGTTCTGCGGAAAACTGGAATACAAACGGCGGAAAACTCTACCGGCTGTCGCTGGAGAAAGCGAATCTTGCCGTACTTGCAAAAATCGGCGTGCACGATGAAAATATTTCCGTAGCGGATGACTGTACCTGCTGCAACAAGATATTCGGATCGTTCCGTCGGGAATCAGCCGGTATCGCTGAGAGCGACAAGTGGCGCAGTTTTACAGTACAGGCGGCATTCTGCGGCTTCTTTTAAGGTAAAACAGCTGAGTAGTGGTAAAAATCTGATTAATCTGCTAGTATGAATCACTAGTTTTCTTATCTCTATTTATTTAACAGGATGTTTTTTATCATGAGCGATGCTAAATCAGATTGCCGCATTGTCGTATGTGCGGCTTTAAATCAGTTTATACAGGAGAAAAATCCTGAAGCTGCGTCCGTAAAGTCCGAAGACCTTATGTTGCAGACACCACCTGATCCTTTAATGGGAGATATAGGTGTTCCGATGTTTGTGTTTGCAAAAGTGCTTCATATGGCACCGCCTGCAATTGCACAGAGTATTGTAAATATTATTACCGGCTCCGGTGAACTCGGAGGTACCGCTCCGTCTTCGCTCGGGCAGTTTATTGCCGCCGGTCCGTATGTAAATCTGAAACTTAATAAGGCCGGAACCGGCTATTCGGTTCTTTCCCGCATAGCGGAGCAGGGAGAGAATTACGGTTCTCTCGATGAAAACGAAAAGCGGCCGTTTGAAGGGCGCCGCGTCATGGTTGAGTATTCAAGTCCGAATACGAACAAGCCGCTTCACCTCGGACATATGCGTAACGACGCACTCGGTGAAAGTGTGAGCCGGATTCTGAAAAAAGCCGGTGCCGAAGTTTACAAAGTTAATATCATTAATAACCGCGGTGTCCATATATGTAAATCGATGATTGCATATAAACTTTTTCACGAACCAAACGGCGAAACACCTGAGACGCTTCATATGAAGGGCGATCACTTTGTCGGCCAGTGTTACGTTGAGTTTGACAAATATGCAAAAGAACATCCTGATGCGCAGCAGCAGGCGGAGGACATGCTGATACAGTGGGAAAGAGGCGACCCTGAAATCCGCAGACTCTGGAAGCAGATGAATGACTGGGCAATCGGCGGCATAAAAGTGACGTACGACCGCACCGCAGTGTCGTTTGACAAATTGTACTACGAAAGCGAGACGTATCTTAAGGGAAGAGAAGAAATCATGAGGGGGCTTGAGAAGGGAATCTTCTTCAAGGCTCCTGACGGTTCTATACGTATAGACGTGAGTGAAATTGTAGGCGGAAAGGATGACCGCGAGCACGAGAAAGTTCTGCTTCGTAAAGACGGTACTTCTGTGTATATTACCCAGGATATCGGAACTGCAATCAGCCGTCATAACGACTGGGCATTCAATCAGCTTGTATACGTTGTTGCAAGCGAACAGATTTATCACTTTAAAGTATTGTTCTACGTGCTGAAAAAGCTTGGCTTTGAATGGACAGACAAACTGTATCATTTGAGCTACGGGCTAGTAAATCTTCCGAGCGGTCGTATGAAGAGCCGTGAGGGAACGGTTGTCGATGCCGATGATCTCATTGATCAGCTTCACGCAGATGCGCTTTCGGAAATCAGGGAGAAGGGCAGGGAGACTGAAGTCGGCAATGCTGACGATGTAGCAGAAAAAATCGCGCTTGGTGCCCTTCAATATTATCTGCTGCAGATAACCCCGGTTAAAGATATGCTGTTTAATCCCAAAGAATCACTGTCATTTACCGGCGATACAGGTCCTTACCTGCAGTATATGGGAGCGCGCATAGCTTCCATCCTCCGCAAAGCAGCTGAAGACGGTATAAATCCCGACGGCAGCAAGTCATCTGTTGCACTGCTTACCAGCGATTGTGAGTGGGACCTTATCAAGAAACTTGGTGAATTCCCCTCGGTGACTGCAAAGGCAGCGGATGCACTTGATCCGAGTGTCATGACAGGGTACCTTTACAGCGTCAGCAAGCTGTTCAGTAAATTCTATCAGCAGTGCCCGATTCTCAGTGCTGAAAATACGGAACTGGTAAAAGCCCGTCTTTTTCTCGCGGAGTGCACGCTTACTGTCCTTAAGAGCGCTATGAGTCTTGTGCTCGTTCCGTATCTTGAAAAAATGTAAGCAGACAGTCTTATTTCCGGCAAAAGTATCAAAGCTCTGCCGGAAATAAAATACTGATACATACATCCTATTTTATCTTTTCCTGTATTTTACGCTGAATGTCGGCCGCTTTGCTGTGCGTTGAAAAAACGACACTGCGCCGGATTCCGTCGTGAATGAAAGATGCATCAATCCTGTGTGCTGATTCGGAAAAAAGAAAGCTGTACCATTTCCGGAGCGGAATGAATGTTTTGAAATCACTAAAGGCTGATAAATCCAGCAGCTGTTCCGACGGTGCATTTTCATGCGCGGCCTGCCTCATTAATGCTGTCATGTAATTCTCGGACGGCGGAACATAAAAATACATTCTCCGGCTGCAGAATACTATGAGCCCCCAGAGTTCTATACAGCCGAGCGGTATGTGCAGGTCAAGCGCATTATATGTGTCCTTATCAGCCTTGAGACATGCAAGCTCCATAGATTCAACGGTGTCGCTTACTTTCTTTTCAAAATCGGCAACAAATTGTTTTTGTCCCTGTAATTGCGTCATAGAATTACTATAGCATGAGAAAACCTTTTTGTGCCAGTGATTTTTGATCTGGAGGCTGATGATAAACTGTACAATATCTGCTATACTATGTGCTATGAAAAATGGAAAGAAAAAACCGTTTGTTCTGCGTGTTTTGAAAGGATTTTTTATTCTTCTATGTACAGTGTTTGTTGCCATATCCTGCTGGATAGCTTTTTCAGCGTTTGACAGAATATCTCCGCTTCGTGCCGTTCCCCGCGATTATTCGCTTTTTATCCATACTGATTCCGTATGGGATGCTGTTTCTCCCGTCCTTGATTTAAAAGCTGTAGACGTGTTACTTGCAGAACCGTCTTTTTCCGATTACCGTTCAGGATTCATTCAGCTGCGGTCATCCGGTTTGCGGAATAACAAATATGCAAAGTTCGCTGCATCACGCCGTGTCGATGCAGCCTTGTATACTTCAGGAGATACGACCGGATATGTGGCCGTCGTGGATATGAGTTTTCTGTCGGCAGTAACGAGACTTGCAGATATACTCGGGCCGCATCTTAAAATCGATGGTCTCACCTATACCGCCGGTTCTTCCCTGCCTCATTATGAATACCGCACGGCGGAATCGACGCTCTTTTTCAAGCAGGAAAGAAATCTTCTTATTATTGCAAACTCGATAGACATGCTTATGCGTTCGGCTGCTGAAAATAATGAAACGGAATATACGCAGGACGAGAAAAAGAATCTTACTGCAAAAAATTCCGAAACGTTCCGTATTGTGGCCGATGCCGGAAAACTTGCTCAATCTGTTGTACAGGGAAATGAAACTGCCTCTGAAATAGCATCTTATTTGACTAAAGGCGCACACAGCGTGATTTCATTCGCAATTTCCGATTCGGATATAAATATAAAAGCTGATTTTCCGGTGACACTTCCTGCTGACGGCAAATCGCCGCTTGTTTCACTTTTGTCTAAAAATTCACGGATGCCTGCTTTATTAACAAAGCTTGGAGATCCCATTCAGTATTATACGATTGTCAATGCAGGTTCTCTGCCTGAATTAAAAGACGCTGTGTTTCCATTCGTTGAGAACAACAAGAATGTTGTGGATTCGTGGAACAAGGCTGAATCATTGTGTAAAACGCTTTTTTCATTGTCGCTGGAGGATATACTTTTTTCGTGGACGGGAACGGAATATGCAGTGCTCGGCATAGAAGGGAACAGTGACCCTGTTTTTGCGCTCCAGATTCAGGATGAACAGCAGCGGGAAAAAATATTTGATTCAATCATTTCATCGTTTGCTGTGGAAAACCGTACGAATCTTATTATCGGCGGCGTAAGGGTTCCCTGTCTTGCTCTTCCGCCTTTTTTACAGGATGTACTTGCTTCTTTCAATATTGAACTTCCGCATCCGTACTATCTCATACAAAATGGATATATTTATTTTTCTGAATCGCCCCAGAATCTTTCTTCTATATATAATGCGTATAAATCCGGGCGGATGCTGGCACGGAAGGAAAACTGGAAGACTGTGTCCGATAATCAGAATTCTGCTTTTACGATAGGTATGTATTATGATCTGCAGCGAAGTGTTCCATTCTTCCTTGAAAACGGGACGATAGTGTCAAAGATTTTAAAACTGTACAACATAGGCCGGTGCGATTTCCGTATCAAAAATAACGTTCTTACCTGTCAGCTTCATGCAACAGTATGTCCTGACGATGGTACCCGCCTTATTCCGGGCTTTCCTCTTCCATCAGGTACAGTACAGGATTATAACCTTCAGTCCGGACCGGTGAAAAATTCCGGGGCCGTTTTCTGGGTTGAAAACGGAAAAACTGTGAAGGCTCTTGAGTTTGTGTCGATGAAGCAATCTGAAACGATGCTTCCTGATTCGTGTACGATAGCTTCGGCTTCGGAAGAAACGTCAGGCGGCGGTGTCCTTTGGGCTGTGACTTCCAACGGTGCTGCCTATCTGCTGAACAGACAGCTTGAATGTCTGGACGGCTTTCCCGTGGTGACAGGCGCCTTACCGTCTGCGAAAAGTGCCGCATATAAAAACGGACTGCTTATACCGTCCCGGGACGGTTCTGTCATATTTGTAAGATCGGACGGTACTTACGGAGTGCTGCCGGTTGCAGAGGGGGCTGTTTTTAAATCAGCGCCTGCCGTTCTGGGAGAGACTGCTGCCATATATAGTAAAAGTTTTAAAGGTTCCATTTATCTCATAAAAAAAGACGCGTGCGTAAATGCCGGTGAGCCGATGAAAATAGACGGAATCGGTTTTGGAAGGCCTGCACTTGCGGAAAACGGCCATACACTGTATACGGCGTTCATTACGCAGGCAGGACTGTTTTATCTTTTTTCCGACGGCAAAACTGTATCAGGCTTTCCCGTACAGATAGACGATGTTTTTTATACAAACGTCGTGTACTGCAATAATTTTTTCTTTGCGCTCTCGCAGGATGCCCTGCTGTACAGAATCGGATTTGATGGGTCTTTTATATCAATAAAGATACCCGATGCAGTATCAGCCAGACAGGGGTTTGTCGCAGCAGTTTCTTCGGACGGACATGACGATGTCTACGTCTGTGCCGACGGCAATATCCTGCACGGGTTCAGCCCGGCTCTTGAAGTGCTCCGCGGATTCCCTGTTGCCGGATGCAGCATTCCTGTTTTTGCCGATATCAACGGAGACCGGAATGACGATTGCCTTGTCCTTTCTGCCGACAAACGATTATATGCATGGAATTTAAAATGAGGAAATTAACGATAATCATTGCCGCACTCAGTGCGTCTATGCTGACATCATGTATGTCCCTTCAGCACGATGTATCTCTTCCTGTGGGGCAGACCGGAGCCGGAGATTTTTCTACTGAGATTGAATCCCGGCTTGCAGTGTTTGACGCAGCAATCCTCCTGGGCGATAGTCCCGAAAAAGACAGATCATCCCGGACGTATGTTATTGAGCAGATACAGGGGAAACTTCTGGAGCCGCAGCTTGACAAAACGGCTGTTGCCAGATTTACGGCAGTTCAGGGGCGGCTGTACCTGCTTGGCGGTGAAAGAGGGCAGGCCGAAAAGTGCTACAGAAAGGCTCTTAAGAAAAATCCTGAGGACAGTGAAGTTATCGTCCTGGGACATCGTCTCGGTCTTATACCAAAACTTGGGCAGAATACCGAGTTGTACGACAGTGACGGAATTTTCATTCTGGAAACGGCGGTAGACGCATATAAAAGCGGATTGTACGACGATGCAGCAGGCCTGTTTGACATGGCTTTCCTGAAACTTCCACCGTTTTACAGAAGTGCATACAAAGATCTCCGGGATAAAGCGTGGAACCTTAAAGATTCAGCAGGCCGGGACAGCAAAGTGACAAACTTACTGCAGCTTGACGAACTCACTCTTTCCCAGATGATGGATATTGCAGAAGATACAGGGAATATCCTTGATATGTATACGGGAGGCAGGAAGCTGTCCGGACAGCAGCTGTTTGCTCAAATTACGAAGTCAGGTCTCCTCAAGGGCGTTTCCGGTACTGCGGAGGACGCCGCTTCCGAGGCTGTTCAGCTTACAGCAGGGACAAAAGTAACCCGTATACTGTGTGCCCGCTTTTTGTGGAATCTGTATATCGGTATGAAGGGTGATGAATCGACGGCGACCGCCTATTCACGCACATACCGCACGGAAATAAAAGCCCGCAGTCCTGTACCTGATGTACCTCTTGATTCAGAAGATTTTGATGCCGTTCTCGGTACAGTTGAAAACGAACTGCTTGCTCTTCCTGACGGGCGGAATTTTTATCCGGATGAAAACATTTCCGGCGCCGAATTCAGCAGAAGTGTAAAAAAGCTGCAGTAATACCTCTGCTGAACCGGCTTATGCGGCCGCTTATCAGAGTATGCGTATTTTATATTCAATCTCGGAGACTGTCTTTACAAGCGAACACGCCGTGCCGTCCTCAAACAAAGGGCGGTCTTCCAGGTACAAATCGTCTGTAATTTTAAGCGCATCTATTTCAAGTCTGAACGAGTGCGATATAAAATGTTTCATGCTGAATTGAAACGGAATATTCTTTCCGCAGAACAGATTGTCGGCAGCAAGGCGCCCGTTTTCGTACAACCGCACACAGTTTCCGTTATAATAAATCGAAACATAGCAGTCATTTCCGTCCCATGAACCGACAGTCAGCTCATACGTTTTTGTCGTTTCCGTTGTATTGACGAGTTTTGCCGTAACTTCAGGAACAGGCTGTTTTTTCAGTTCGATCGGAGGAACAGGAAGAGGAGGATACACTGTAAAGGCCATATCATCGCCGTCATAAAGATATATCCTGCTGTCGTCTTCGACAAGGGCTGCGTACGTTATAACGAGATATTCCTTTCCCTTATATGAAATTTTGTACGCATGTTCCGCTTCTTTCCTCGTAAGTGTCAGAATTTCAGCATCGGAAGGCCATTTTCCGTCTTTAAAGTGATACAGTGCTTCATTTTCAGATGTTCCGGAAGCGGCGCTGCGGTAAAATATGTATACCGGTTTTTCGTTGTGCAGGATACAGAGCGGTGTTGCAAACGCTTTTTCCAGCAGCGCATCCCCGATTTGCATATTGAAAGGCAGAAAGACGTAATCACCATTATGCAGATTGAGCGTGAATGATATGCTGCCGAGAGAGAATGTGTGTGCCGTATGTTCTGCCATGGTATGGTGACGCACATAATTGTTTACAAAAAGATAGCCGCTGGTCAGGCCGTTCTGCTCTGTATACCGCCACGAATAGCGGATACCTTCCATATTTTCAGGTTCATCAGGATTGTCAGCGGGAATATGGGAATCCATACGGCAGAGTGCTTTTCCGAAATCAGCTGCAAACAGTGCGTACAGTTTAAGCTCTCCGTATACCGGAGTAATTCTGCCGTGCTCGCCGATCGGCGCAAAAAAATCATATGAGAGTTCCGGCAAATCGTTGAGTGAGCCGGTTTCTTTGCTTTCCTGAAGCATGGACAGTCTGCCCTTCGGATTGGTACCGCCGTGATACATGTAATATCCAAGCAGATTCACGCCTGACGCCAGCTTTACGAGTGTTTCCGCACCGATATCGTACGCATCCGGAACGGGACGGCGTTTGCAGGTCGGCTGAAGTCCTCCGCCAAGTTCGGCAGTGAGGTACGGAAACTTTTCAACATCGAACGTAATACCGCCGCCGGAACCGAAATCGCTCCCGATTGCATGATCGTTTCGCTCATGCGTAATGACATAATTACCGCTCGGCTCTAATTCGACCGTACGCGGATCCCACGGAGCGTCGACATAACCGCCCATTACCGGAATCATTCCGGCAGTAACAGCACCGCCCCAGCCTGTAGCCGTATACAGCGGGACATCAAATCCTGTCTCCTTTGCCATAGAGAGCAGTCGTTTCATGTGCTTTTCGCCTTCTTCCCCTGTCATGCCGCCGCAGTGTCCGTATTCATTTTCAATCTGCACGCCGATTATGGGGCCGTTGTCCTTCAACAGCAGACCTGCAATCTGGTCATATATACGGCTGTACCAGATTTTTACTTCCTTGAAGTAGCGTTCATCATTCGTACGCGTCTCAAAATCCTTGTGCAGCAGCCAGTCCGGAAAGCCGCCGTTGCGTACTTCCCCGTGGCACCACGGACCTATGCGGAGAATAAGGTACAGACCGCATTCCCTGCATGTCTCCACAA
>WSSedB1CaDRAFT_10000582_pt1 | contig 15361 bp, 12 predicted proteins | sample WetSurSB1Cattail_FD_9460 | JGI IMG/M metagenome (IMG submission 9460)
AGTTTGACCGCGAGGCCAATTCCCAGCAATTCCTGGAGCTGGGCTGAAGCCCCGCCGATGGTTCCGTCACTTTTAACCGTTTTGACATCATTATCATAAATCAGGTTGAAAGCCAGCGTCATGGTAAGGATGCCGGTCACTTTTACGGCCAGGAGGTTATAAAAGTTGACATCCACATTCTGGAGATTATGCTGATAATTGGAAAACAGATCGAGCCTGCCTGTATATACCGCATTGGCGCTGATCTTTTGGGTATAGGATATCGTGGCGTAAGCTCCGAATTCCAGTTTCACCTGCTTCCCGGAATCCACACCAAAAGCCCCTTCAGAAGAAAGAGAGTCATTCTTCACGATGATCCATCTTACTGTGGACGGGGAAATAAAAGCGGAGAAATTATCATTGGGTTTATAATTCAAACCCGGTGAAATAATAAGATAAGCCGGTGCCAGAAAATCTGATGTGAGTACAGGTGCTTTATTGGCCGGATAAGCATAACCGGGTGCAAACTGCGTATGAAAGTTCATCAGTCCGCTGAGATACCATTTTTTTCCCAGCTCGTAGCCGTACTTTGAAAGCAGGTCTATCCGGTCATCCGATTTCCGGGAACCCAGGCTGGTAGTTTTTAAAAATCCATAGGCCAGATCGATGGTATTATCCCAGGTATGTTTACCCTTCTTATAATAAGCATATCCGCTAAAGAAACTGGACAGCCCCAGGGTGTTATTATCCCCGCCCGCAGCCCAGTTAGACTGGGCACTTTGGGTGAGGGTAAGCCTCAACAAACCGCCGGTTTTCCAGACTTTGGGAATGGTATCATTTGGGTCTTTCTTAATGGTCCTGCTGGCTTCATCACGCATCTCCTGCACCGTTTTGTCCTGTGCCCTGCTAACAAGCAGACTAAATACCGACAAAATACAAAAGACAATTTTTTTCATAAAAAGGTTATTCCTGAAAGGAGAAATACTGTTAGAAATAGCAGTATAATGAAGTGTACGGATTGTAAATGGTCAGGGTTTTTTCAATTCATCCCGGATCTGCATCAACAGTCTGTCGGTGCTGGAGGGTTCGGAAGCAGCCGGAACTTTTTTCTTCTCTATACTTTTCATCCCTTTGACGATCAGGAATAGGATGAAAGCGATGATAACGAATTTTATGACGGCCGAAAGGAACAGCCCGTATTTAACAGAACCGTAGGTGAGCTTATCCAGGTCCTGCGCATTGGCTGCTTTTAAAGCAGGGGTCAGTAAAAGAGGCGTAATCACATTATCCACCAGCGAAGACACGATGGCTCCGAAAGCAGCGCCAATAATTACGGCTACCGCAAGATCTACAACGTTTCCGCGCAAGGCGAAATCCCTGAACTCTTTTAAGATTCCCATACAAGTGAATTTTATGATTAAGAATTAAATGATACAGCCCATCCCATCAAACGGACATGATTTCTCTTTCTTTGGAAGCCAGGTGTTTCTCTACCAGGGAAATATGCTGATCCGTAATTTCCTGCATCTGTTTTTCCGCATCTTTTGTAAGGTCTTCACTCAGTCCTTCCTTTTGCAACTTTTTAATCTGTTCGATCGCATCCCTGCGGATATTTCGAACGGCAACCCGGGTTTGCTCCCCTTCAGAATAAGCACGTTTTACAAATTCCTTCCTTCTTTCCTCCGTCAGCGGCGGCATAAAAAGCCGTATAATATTTCCGTCATTTTGCGGAGTTACACCCAGGTTGGCATTTATGATCGCGCGCTCTATAGGCTGAAGCATATTTTTTTCCCAGGGCTGAATGGTCAGGGTCCGGGCATCCATCGCAGATACATTTGCCATCTGGTTGATTACGGTGAGCACCCCGTAATAGTCCACGCTTACGGCTTCCAGCATTTGCGGATTTGCTTTCCCGGCGCGGATTCTGGTCAGTTCATTCTCCAGGTGATTGATTGCTTTGATCATGGAATCTTTAGCTTCTTCCACAATAAAGTCTAATTCATCAGACATAGACTAATATTCTAATTCGGGATTTTACTGCTTATTAATTTTTCTGTTCCAGCATACTCTCGCGGATAAAGGTAACCAATTTCGATTCTTTTACCTTTTCACTTTTAATATTTCTGTTACCTGCCAGGGAAATGGAACGACGCGACCGGGAATAATAAGCAATTGCTATAAAGGTGAAGAAAATGGCGATTACGGATAAGATCAAAATCGTACACCCAAGGGTCCGGGCCATATAAACAAATACTACCATACTCACATTGATGGCCACCAGTAAAAGAGTAATCGTGCGGTGTGAAAGACCTCGATCCAGCAGGAGATGGTGTATATGATTTCTATCCGGGCTAAATGGAGACCGGCGTTTAAAGATACGGATGGCAAAAACACGAAGGGTATCCAGCAGGGGCATCATGAGAATGGTAAAACCGATGGCCGGTGAAGAAGTGATTGGATTCACGGAATCCGGACCTTCTCCCGGGTTAATAAATTTCAATACCAAAATCGCATTGATCGTACCTATCAGCAGGGATCCCGTGTCGCCCATAAATATTTTAGCCGGCTGGAAATTGAATATCAGAAAAGCAAGCAGGCTGCCACAGAGGGAGAATGCCAGCACATAATAAGGTTCCATCCCAACGAACATAAAATAGATTCCGAAAAAGGCAGAGGAAATCAATCCGAGTGTGGCCGCCAGGCCGTCAACGCCGTCAATCAGGTTAAATGAATTAATAATCACAATAACGGAAAAATAGGAGATCAGCAGGCTGAACATTTCAGGAATTTCATGAATCCCGAAAAATCCATGCATACTGTGGATCTGTACCCTGCCGTAATAAATAATCAGAAAGGCTGCCAGCACCTGTCCGATGAATTTTTTTATGGGAGAAAGCACCAGGATGTCATCTTTCAACCCCAAAAAGAAAATGACCATGGTAGCCGCAATGAAATATTGGAATTCAGGAGCGAATTTAAAATTAATAGTCAGCAGACAGCCAAATACAAATCCTGCAAAAATGCCAATACCACCTAAAGGCGTAATGGCCACCTGATGAATTTTGCGTGCATCGGGCACGTCAAAAAGCTTCTTCATTTCCGCTACGTTAATAATTACCGGAATTGCTAAAAAAGTAATGGTAAAGGAAATGGACAGGGAAAGTAAGACATCGAACATGTACCTCGGTTTACATTAGAAAATTTCATTCATTGCTAAAATCAAGCCTTTCCCTGTTTTCACGCACGATCAGGTCAGATTGTTGAAATTCAAGATCTTCGGACAAGCAATGTTATAATGTCACTGAGCGCATGAACTAGCAAGTTAGAACAAAAGTTTAATATGTTCCGGTACACAGGTAAATTAAATTCCATTAGCTTTGCGCAGTTTAGAATAAATCATTTTATATGGCTGATTTAAAGGCTATTGCTTCGCAAATCCGAAGGGATATTCTCAGAATGGTTCATGGTGCATCCAGCGGTCATCCAGGTGGTTCGCTGGGTTGTGCAGACTTTTTTACCGCCCTCTATTTTGAGATCATGAAACACGATCCGAAATTTTCAATGGACGGCAAAAATGAGGACATCTTCTTCTTAAGCAATGGCCATATTTCTCCAGTTTTTTATTCAACCCTTGCCCGGTCAGGATATTTTGATTTAAAAGAACTTGCCACATTCAGAAAACTCAATTCCCGTTTGCAGGGACATCCCGCAACCCATGAACACCTCCCCGGAATAAGGATCGCCAGNGGCTCCCTGGGCCAGGGTATGAGTGCTGCGATCGGTGCGGCTCTTACCAAAAAACTCAATAAGGAGTCAAATATTGTATTTTCCCTCCATGGTGACGGGGAGTTGGATGAAGGTCAGAACTGGGAGGCCATGCTTTTTGCTGCCCATCACAAGGTGGACAACCTGGTTTCCACGGTAGACTGGAACCACCAGCAGATTGACGGGACAACGGATAAAGTGCTGAACCTGGGTAATATCCGGCAGAAATTCGACGCATTTGGCTGGAAAACCCTGGAAACCAACGGAAATGACATGGAAGTACTGGTAAAAACCCTGAAAGAAGCCAGGACGCTGACCGGCAAGGGCCAGCCCGTGGCCATCCTCATGCATACCATTATGGGCAAGGGAGTGGATTTTATGGAAAATGACCACAGCTGGCACGGGGTTGCCCCCAACGACGAACAGCTGAAAAGGGCTCTTGCCCAGCTACCGGAGACCCTGGGAGACTATTAAAAGTATGAAAGCAGGGTGTGGTATGTTTTGCGCATATTCTCATACTCCCATATGCCTATACTTTTCTATGACTTCAGTTCAAAAGGTTGCAAAGCCGCCTTCCGTGCGGGCAGCCAGGAGGCCAGTAGCACCACAATCAGGATGGTGCTCCCGACCAGCATAAAATCTCCGGGAATCAGTTTCACCGGGTAATAATCAATCAGGAAATTTCCCTGCAGGGGAACGAGCTTAAAATGTACCTGCATCCAGCAGAGCAGGATGGCGAGCCCGAATCCGATTCCCCCGCCCAGGATGCCCAGCAGAATGCCTTCACTCAAAAAAATCTGCTGAATAAAACGGTTATCGGCTCCCATGGCTTTCAATACCTGGATGTCTTTCTTTTTTTCAAGCACCAGCATGGTTAGTGCACCCACCATATTAAATGCCGCCACAATTAAAATCAGGGTCAACACGGCATAAATCACCCATTTTTCCATTTTCATAACCCCAAACAGGGTCTGGTTCTGCTCATCCCGGGTCTGAACCAGGAAACCCTTTCCAAACAAGTCCTGCAGCTTTGATTTGAGTTCCCTGCTTACAGAACCACCCCGGACTGCAATTTCAATCGCCCCATACTGGTTGGAGTCAATACCCAGCATACGCTGCATAAAACCCAGGTTGGTAATTACGTAATGATCATCAAAATCCTGCTGTATCCGGAACGCTCCGGATGATACAATGGCTTCAGAATGCACGGCAGACTCGGGATCAGCCGGGTTGATACCCCCGCTGCGGAAAAGATAGACCATCATGGGTGCGATGGCGCGATCCGATTCAATATCCAGGGAATATTCGATCCCTGAACCCAGAATTGCCGCCGGCCGGTCCGGCGTACCCACCAGGTAATCCCCCTTTGAGATATTTTTAGAAAGCCCGTTTATATTCCGGTAATTTTCATCCACCCCCTTTAGCATCACCGGCTGCAGGTTGTTATTATATTGGAGTAAAGCCTGGTCTTCTATCGTTAATGAATAACCGAGAATCCCATCGGTCTGTTTCAATTTGAGCAGGCGGGTATAAGGTACCTGCATAAATTTTCCGGAAACCGGTGAAATCCGGACATCTGTATAAAAAGAAGAATACAACGACCTGACCAGCTGCTCCAGCCCGTTGAACACGCTCAGCACAACAATCAGGGAAGCAGTTCCGAGAATAATCGCACTCACACTAACCCATGAAATGATGTTAATGGCATTCGTAGATTTTTTTGCCTTAAAATAACGCCAGGCGAAAAGGAACTTCAATGCAGATATATTAAATCAGGATTCATTACCGGTATGGGGCTTGGTTTCTTTGATCTCGCGGAACAGCGTTTCCATTTTGTCCACATACTCCAGGGAATCATCAATATAATAGGTGAGCTGGGGCATGGTTCTTAACTGATTCCGGATCGAACTCACCAGGTCCCGCTTGATCTCCCAGGCCCGGTCTTCAATCAGTTTCATTGCCTCCGCCGGTTTCGGCACCTGGTAAAAACTCAGGTAAATACGGGCTTCAAACAGGTCCGGGGTTATTTTAACGGACGAAATGGAGACCATGCCACCCTGGATCATGTTCAGCCCCAGCTTCTGAAAAATCCTGTTAACCTCTTCCAATAATAAGGCACTAACCTGTTTCTGCCGTTTACCTTCTTTCATATCATTGCCGATTTCAGTGTAAATTTACGGGTTTACACACCATCCGGAAATAATGAAAAGATTTTCGACAATTCTAAAGTACTTAAGGGACCAAAAAAGATTCATAGCCCTGTATTTCATTTTTAACCTGCTTTCCGTATTATTTTCACTGGTTTCCCTTACCATGCTGGTTCCTTTCCTTCAACTTTTGTTTGGCAAAGAAAAAAGGGTGGAAACCATGCCGCATCTCTCATTTTCTGCTTCCAGTTTGCTTGATTCTATTAAATATATTCTTGGCCAGCTGATTGACCAGCACGGACCTGTTTACGCTCTCGGTGCAATTTGTGTAATCATTATCTTCTCCATCTTCTTGAAAAACCTGTTCTTTTATCTGGCATACAGGGTTCTCGCACCGATGCGCAACCGCGTATTGACCAGGCTGCGCGCAGATCTGTATTCAAAAATCCTTGTCCTGCCGCTGGGGTTTTTTACTGAGCAGCGAAAGGGAGACCTGATCAGCCGCATGAGCAATGATGTAAATGAAATCGAATGGAGCGTAATGAGTACCCTCGAAGGTATTTTTCGCGAGCCCCTGACCATCCTGGTTATCCTGGCCACACTGATTTTTCTCAGTCCGCCTTTATCCCTGTTCTTATTTGTTCTGCTCCCTTTAACAGGATTTATCATCGGCCGCGTGAGCCGTTCATTGAAAAAACAATCAAATGTGGCACAGGAGCAACTGGGCATATTGATGTCCATCTTAGATGAAACACTAAGTGGCCTTCGTGTGATTAAAGCTTTCAATGCTGAAAACCTGTTACAATCCAAATTTTTTAAAACAAACGATTTCCTGAATAACCTTAGAAATAAGATCATGTTCCGCAGGGATATGGCTTCACCTATGTCAGAAATGCTCGGTGTGATTGTGCTAAGTTGCATCCTTTTCTTCGGCGGACAAATGATCCTCAGTCATAATTATGCTTTACAACCTGAGGGCTTTATAGCCTATATCGCCATTTTTACCCAAATCATTAACCCGGCGAAATCTTTATCCACCGCATTTTACAATGCTCAGCGCGGATCTGCTGCCATTAAGCGGGTAGAGGAAATTTTACATGCAGACATCGTAATTAAAGAGCCTGCTCAACCGCAGTTGATATCATCTTTTAAAGATTCAATAGAATTCAAAAATGTCAGTTTTACGTACAATGATGTTGAAGTACTGCATAACATCAACCTCAAAATAAATAAAGGGAAAACAGTTGCATTGGTTGGTTCGTCCGGAGCAGGTAAATCAACACTGGCCGATCTGATACCTCGTTTTCATGACGTCAGCGGGGGAGAATTACTGGTAGACGGGGTCAACATTAAAAATTATTCATTGCATTCATTACGCGACCAGATGAGTATTGTAACGCAGGAACCGGTTTTATTCAATGATACCATTGCTGCAAATATCGCCCTGGGAACACCGGATGCTTCGATCGGGGAAATTGAAGAAGCTGCACGAGTGGCCAATGCCCACCAGTTTATTATCCAGAAAGAAGATGGATATGAGACCAATATCGGGGACCGGGGTTCCAAACTGAGCGGGGGCGAACGGCAAAGAGTTACCATTGCCCGCGCGGTTTTGAAAAATCCACCCATTTTAATCCTGGACGAAGCTACATCTTCCCTGGATACAGAGAGCGAGCGGCTGGTGCAGGATGCCATCAATAACATGATGCAAAACCGGACATGCGTGGTGATTGCCCACCGGCTTAGTACCATCCGGCATTCCAATGAAATTATCGTATTGCAAAAAGGAGCCATCGTGGAAAGAGGAACACATGAAGAACTCGTTTTACAAAACGGCTTCTACAAGAAGCTGGTAGATATGCAGGAGATCAAATAAGGTGGTTTACTTAGGTTTGATTTTCGGTCTTATAATTTTTGATTTATTTGACAGTAAAATCATTAAAAAATAAGACAGGTCATTGCTTAATGGTATCGCAGGGGTGATAGGTGTTATAATGGTGCTTTCGGATAAAACCCCGGCATTCCGGTGAAGATCCGGGTGATGGTGCGATTATAAACTTATAAAATTTCGTTTAGGGGTTTCGAAATGGAAAGCAGATGGTCATATACATGCTCCATCTCAAATTCCTTTTCGAAAACAACGAAAGTATGCCTGTCCAGCAATACCTTGGGACTTATGTTAATTTGCAGTTGTTCCTTATACACTTTCTTTTTAGCATCATAATCGATCGATTTGTTTTTCCTTAATGCTTTGAAGTAAGTAAAATAAGAAGATAAAAAAATAAATGGATACCAAAACGGGAAAAGAACCAGGGCGGTTTTGTTTATTCTCATGAAGATGATCTTACTGATTTTAAAACCTGAAACCCTGCCGATAACCCGCATTTTTTGCATACCGATCAGGAAAATATGCCCGTAATAAATTTTTTTATTGGTTTTATCACCAAACCATACTGAATCTATTTCGTTCGGTGGCATCAGTTTATGAAAATATTCCGATTCAAATAATGTATAGCTCAGTTTAGCAGCGAGGTTTGAAATACTCGGGGTTGTGATAATCAATTTGCCTCCTGTTTTCAACACCCGGTTAAATTCGGAAAACATTTTGAGCTGATCATTAAAATGTTCTATGCCTTCCTGGCAAATAATATAATCAGCATGATTGTTTTCTATTGGCAGCCCCGTATTTATATCCGCTTTTTTACACTCTATATCCTTTAATAAAAAATACTCGGGAAATAAATCATACGCTTCCACCTTACTTCCTAATTCCAGTAACACTTCACTCGTTACCCCATTACCGGCAGGCATATCCAATACAATTTTCCCCCTGAGCTCTTCTTTAATACTGGTGAGGTACCGTTTAACAGCAAATTTCGGGCTCTTGGGATTGTTCACTTGTGTATCTACCATAATAGTTAGTGGATTTGATAATAACGGTCAGCTAATATTTACGGATCAGGATCACGCCGATGATGAGCAGGATGCAGCCGGCGATTTTTCCGGCGGAGATTTCGCGAACAGCTGTGCCCAGCCATCCAAACTGGTCGAATAAAACCGCAGCGAACATTTGTCCGGCCAGCACCAGGCTAAAAGATAATACCACGCCCAGTCTGGGAAGTAACACCACAATTCCTGCAACAAAAAAAGTTCCCAGCAAGCCGCCTGTCCAGATCCACCAGGGTGATTGCGTAGAAAGAAAACGGAATTGAAACCGCCCGGCAATCATCAAAAACAACATCAGCGCAATCGTCCCGATGGCGAATGACAGAAAAGCCGCCATTACCGGGTCGCCCGATGTTTTAGCCAGCCGGGCATTAATTGCAGCCTGCATGGGGAGCACAGCTCCCAATGCCAGGGCCATCGCCATAAATAGGAGGCGGGACTGCATATGGGGATTAGAACAAATACTATTTGTTCATAGTTTGTTTGGCTTCTATGCTGAGTGTAGCATGAGGTACAGCCTTCAGCCTCGCTTTATCGATCAGTTTCCCGGTAACCCGGCAAATTCCATACGTCTTGTTTTCAATCCGCATCATGGCCTTTTCCAGGTGATCAATGAAAGTAATCTGCCGGCTGGCCATCTGGCTCAGTTGTTCACGTTCCATGCTCATGCTTCCATCTTCCATTGTCATGTAACGGTTATCCGTTTCATCTCCTCCCATTTCGTCCCGTCTGGTTATCAGGCCCTGGAGGTAAGCCAGTTCTTTTTTCGCTGAATCCAATTTTTTTGTAATCAGATCCCTGAATTCGGCTAATTCTGCATCACTATATCTCATGGTGGGTCCGGTTTGTTCCTGCTGGTGAATATCCAGTACAGATCTTGTGAATTCCGGTTCGTATTTGCGAACCGTTTTAGTTTTTATTTCGGGTATGACTACTTTAACAGCCTTCACGGGCGGTGGAACCGGTTTTTTAGCCTCCGGTTTCACGGTAACAGGACTGGTGTTTTTAACTTGTTGTTTGAAAACCGGCTTCTTATCTTCGGCCTTATGACCGGCTTTGGCTGCCGCAGCAGCGGGCTGTTGTACATGCTTAGCCGCAACAGGCGCATGTGAAGCAGGAGTTGAATGGTTTACCGGTTTGGACTGATGAACAGGTGCTGCGGGTTTTTTGGCTGCTGCGCCTGATGGTGCTGGTTTTTTACCTGAATGAGAAACGGTCGCAGGTTTTTTTGCTGGAACACTAACTTTCGGATGAACTGATTTACTTGCTGTCGCTACAGGTTTCTTTACCACAGGTGTGTGTTTTTTGGGACTCTCCTTTTTTACAGTTTTTACCGGTGCTACCTTTTTGGCAGTAGCTTTTTTAGCTACTGGTTTAGCAGCATTTTTGGGTTGCACTTTTTTAACCGGTTTAACCGGTTTTTTCTTGATTGCCATATGGTTTTAGGCTTTTTTTGTGACAAACACTGTTAAAGGGACGTCATTAACTTCAATTAAGGTGCCATTGGTTACTTCGGCAACCAAATCAAGTTTGTCTGCCAAAATTTCCGCGCAAATATAATAATTAAATTCTCTTATCGTCTCTTCCAATGTCTGGGCCCCGCCAATTTGTACGTTGATCCGGTCAGTCAGCTCAAATTCCTGATCTTTCCTGATTTTCTGGATCCGGTTCACCAGTTCCCGGGCATTCCCTTCCCTTTCCAGTTCAGGGGTAACCGTAACATCCAGGGCAACGGTCAAGGGACCTTTTGAGGCCACCATCCAGCCCGGAACATCCTCACTGCTGATTTCCACCTCTTCCAGGGCAATTTCAACGGAATCCCCCCCCTCAACAGGAACCCTGATTTTGCCTTCCTTTTCCAGGTTATGAATATCCTGCTGGGTGAATTTAGCCAATGCCCCGCTAACCGCCTTCATTTTCGCCCCAAGTTTTTTGCCAAGCAACACAAAATTCGGTTTAATCCGCTTATGAATAAATTCATTATTGGCTTCCAGGTACTCAATTTCCTTAATATTCACCTCTGAACGGATCAGTTCTTCTACTTTTTCCAGTTGCGCCTTCATGCCCGGGTTTAAGACCGGAATCAGGGCTTTTTTAAGTGGCTGGCGTACTTTAATATTGATTTTTTTCCGGAGGGACAGGATCAGGGAAGAAGTGTCCTGCGCCAGTTTCATTCTTTCTTCCAGATCCTGATCAATGGCAGCGTTTTGAACCTCAGGAAAATCAGTAAAATGAACGGACTGAAATGCGGACCTGCCGGTAACCTGGTTCAGGTTCTGAAAAAGCCAGTCTGCAAAAAACGGGGATACGGGCGCTATGAGTTTGCTCAGGGTTTCCAGGCATTCATATAAAGTCTGATACGCGCTCCGCTTATCCTGTTCATATTCCCCTTTCCAGAACCGGCGCCTGCTGAGGCGTACATACCAGTTACTCAGTTCTTCATCCACAAAATCCTCTATCAGGCGGCCGGCAACTGTAGGTTCATAGTCATCCAGGCTATCAATCACTTTTTTCACCAGGCTGTTCAGGGATGAAGATATCCATTTATCAATTTCGGGTCTGTCTGCCAGCGGTATATACCCTTCTTTGAACGCAAAACCGTCCACATTGGCATAAAGCGCAAAAAACTGATAGGTATTATATAATGTGCCGAAGAATTTTCTTTGTACTTCCCGGATCCCTTCGGGGTCGAACTTCATACTATCCCAGGGAGAGGCATTGGTGATTAAATACCAGCGGGTTGCGTCAGCCCCGAACTGATCAATGGTTTTAAAGGGATCCACCACATTACCCACCCTTTTGCTCATTTTATTACCGTTCTTATCCAGGACGAGCCCGTTGGACACGACCGTTTTATAGGCGACCCCGTCGAATAACATCACGGCAAGTGCGTGTAATGTATAAAACCAGCCCCGGGTCTGGTCCACCCCTTCGGCAATAAAATCAGCCGGGAAGCTTTTTTTGAATTGCTCCTTGTTTTCGAAAGGGTAGTGCCATTGGGCATAGGGCATGGCCCCGGAATCAAACCATACATCCACGAGATCGGGGATACGGTTCATTTTTTTTCCCTCGCTGCTGGCCAGGATGATACCGTCTACAAATGGTTTGTGCAGGTCGAGCGTCCGGATGCTGATCCCCTCATTTATTTTTTCACCGAATACTTTTTTTGAATGCTCCATTTCATCCAGAAGCTCCCGGATGGAACCGATGCATTTCTCTTCTTCCCCGTTTTCCGTTCTCCAGATCGGCAGGGGAGTTCCCCAAAAACGGCTGCGGCTCAGGTTCCAGTCCACCATATTCTCCAGCCAGTTGCCAAACCGGCCTTCGCCGGTGGATGCCGGTTTCCATTGGATGGTTTTATTGAGTTCCACCATACGGTCTTTCACTGCTGTCGTTTTAATGAACCAGGCATCCAGCGGATAATATAGAATGGGTTTATCTGTTCTCCAGCAATGGGGATAGGTATGTTCGTATTTTTCGATTTTAAACGCCCGGTTTTCTTTTTTAAGTTTTACACAGATGTCCACGTTCACATCCACATAGTCGGGATCATCCTTATAATTTTTTACAAACCGGCCGCTGAATTCATCCACACCATCCACGAATTTGCCTTCCTTATCCACCAGGACGAGGATCCCGAGCCTGTTTTTCTTTCCGGCCTTAAAATCGTCTGCTCCAAAAGCAGGCGCGGTGTGCACGATGCCGGTTCCGTCTTCGGTGGTAACAAAATCTGCGGTAACGACCCGGAAAGGATCTGCATCGGGGGTCAGGCTGCGGATATGATCCAGGCTGCCCGCTTCGCTGGGTATGAGCTGTTCATATCGACAGTTCTCCATCCGGGTGCCGGTAAAAGAAAATAAAATCTTCCAGGGAAGTATTTTGTAAGCAGGCTGCCAGGCTCCAAAATCTGCGTTCTCCTCTTCCGGTTTGAAATATTTACCCAGCAGGGATTTAGCCAGCACGATATGAACCGGAGAGTGGGTGTATGGATTGAAGGTTTGAACCAACGAGTATTCAATGTCCGGTCCGACGGCCAGACCCAGGTTGGAAGGCAGGGTCCAGGGTGTAGTAGTCCAGGCAAGGAAAAATATCCCGTCGTTAAATTTATTATTTATATGTTCAAACAGAAAGGCTGATTCTTTATTCTTCACCGCCTTAAACATGGCTATACAGCTGGTATCCTTAACTTCCTTATACGTTCCGGGCTGGTTGAGTTCGTGGGAGCTCAAACCGGTTCCGGCTGCCGGGGAATAGGGCTGAATACTGACACTTTCAAACAATAAACTTTTCTGATACAGCTCCTTAAGAATCCACCATAGGGTTTCAATGTAGTTGTTTTCATAGGTGATATAGGGATGTTCCAGGTCCACCCAATAACCCATCCTTTCAGTCAGTTCATCCCATTTGTCCTTGTACCGGAGTACCGCCTCCCGGCATTTCCGGTTATATTCTCCTACTGAAATCTTTTTGCCGATATCTTCTTTGGTGATACCCAGTTCCTTTTCAACCCCCAGTTCCACCGGCAGGCCGTGGGTATCCCAACCGCCTTTTCGTTCAACCTGGAATCCCCGCATGGTCTTATACCGGCATACCAGGTCTTTCAGGGTCCGGCTGATCACATGATGGATACCGGGTAAACCATTCGCGCTGGGCGGACCTTCATAAAAAACAAAAGGAGTTTTACCATCGCGCAGGTCAATACTTTTCTGAAATGCCCGGGTGGTTTTCCACTGGTGCAAAACCGTCTGGCCGATTTCCGGCAGGTTCAGCTTTTCATATTCTTTGTATCGCCCGGCCATAGGGATCCTTTAATAATGAATGGGTTAGGAAATAATTATAAAAACAGAAAATTTTAACAATTTAAAATGGCTGCAAAGCTACTGAATTCAACGGTTTTTTACCCGTATAAAACACCGAAAGCAAATCGTTTGTGTACGATAACTCAAAGTATAGTTACGCAGAAGTTGAGCAGAATCAAGTATTTAAGAATACTCAATTTTCCACATTGAAATCCTTTGGCATAATTTATGATTAAAAATGAGAAGTCCGATCCTTTAAAAAACCAATGAGATTGTATCTGTAAAAAGTCGATCTCCGGTTCTGAAAAATTTTTTTCTACGGTTTAGGGTTTAGGGGTTAAAAAGGGGGGTATTCCTACTCCCCTTCCTTTTTACACTGGACGTTTTTTAATCCGCACCTGCCCGTTTTTAATTCCCATTATCGCAATTGCAAAAACCAGTGCTAGTAAATGAATCTTTTTCCCAATTCCTGAATCACCATCCAAAGCCAGTTTCTGAAAGACCACCTTTTTGCCCCTTATAAAAAGCCCCTCACAGGAGGGGCTTTTTTGTATGCCGTTCTGATCGGTCAACGGTCAACGAACCGGGTTCTTTGTCCGGACCTTTTTGTATATCCTGATTGCCAGTATCAGCACTGCGGTCAGGGAAACAATACCGGCAATACCGAAAAACAAGCTCATCACCTGTTTTGCAGTGGCCAGGAAAACAATGGCAAACAAAAGCAGGGTGGCCACCTCATTCCAGATGCGCAGTTTTTGGGAACTGTAGCGGAATATGCCTTTTTGCTGCTCCCGGTATAAAATGTGGAGGGAGAAATGATACAGGTACAGCAATACCACAAAAACGAGCTTGATAGCCAGCCAGTCCGGAGTGCTGCGCATCAGGATCCAGATCCAGGGCCCGAAGATCAGCGTAAGCAGGGCGGAGGGCCAGGTGATACCCAGCCACAAACGCCGGATCATGATCTTAAACTGGGCCCCCAGAATTTCCCGTTCCGGACCGGTTTTTTCAGCAGCTTCTGTATTATAAATAAAGAGCCTTACAATATAAAACATACCGGCGAACCAGGTGACAATAAAAATAATGTGCAGGGCCTTTATATATAAGTACATTTTCATTCATCAAATTTTCAGCCAGTCTGCCAGGGTCTGCACCCACAGTGGATTGGTATTCAGACAGGGTATCATTTCATATTCACTCCCGCCTGCTTCCAGGAAACTTTCTTTTCCCCGGATCGCAATTTCTTCGAGGGTCTCCAGGCAGTCACTTACAAATGCAGGACAGATAACCAGCAGTTTTTTAATTCCCTCCCCTGGCATTTCCTTAAACCTGAAATCGGTGTAGGGCTTGAGCCAGGGATCTTTCAACAGGCGTGACTGAAAGGAAAAACCGAATTTATTTTGTGGTAACCCGAGTTCTGCTGCAACCCGTTTCATGGTTTCCAGGCACTGATGCCGGTAACAGGTAGCATGCGCCACCGATGCTATTGAACAGCAGTCCGCTGATTGCAGACAATGCCGACGGGTGGTATCTGATTTCAGGATATGCCTTTCGGGAATGCCATGAAAACTGAACAGGAGGTGGTCGAATTCCCTTTCCAGGTAGGGCCGTATATTTTCAGCCATCGCATGGATATACAAGGGATCCTGATAAAAGGGCGGGATGAATTTTAAACGGAATCCATATTTTTTTTTGCGGTGAACTTCCTTTGCATGTTCTACGGCC